>Ga0209414_1000076_pt1 | contig 41294 bp, 31 predicted proteins | sample LakVidmifraction_4_FD_181154 | JGI IMG/M metagenome (GOLD analysis project Ga0209414, IMG submission 181154) | Hypersaline microbial communities from Lake Vida, Antarctica - Brine Hole Two &gt;0.2 micron (SPAdes) (version 2) | ecosystem: Environmental > Aquatic > Non-marine Saline and Alkaline >...
GGTGATCCTGCTGGTTATCGAACACCCCACATCCATCTACAACGCTCAGACGTTGGAGAAGATCAAGAGGATCACCGAAGAGCTTCCCCAGAAGTTTGAGGAGATAGCAGAGGGTAAGGTCACCTCTCTCGCCACAGCTGACAATATTACCAGCTATGACGGGGATATGGAGGTACAGCCCTTCTATACGGACGTGCCTACCACAGAAGAGGACCTTGCTGCTCTGGAAGCGAGCGTCAAGGCGAACTCCATGATCAATGGAAGGAATGTGAGCTTTGACTCGACGTCCACGCTCATCATCGCTGAGATAGATCCAGAAAGCGATGCCACGTCGTTACAAAAGCGCCTTATCGAATATGCAAAGAGTTGGGAAGGACCTGAAACGCTCTATGTGGCAGGAAGGCCCATCGTCGAAGGCTCGCTTGCCGAGCTGGGCCCCAAGGATATGGCCATCATGTTCCCCTTGGTCATCCTGGTCATGATCATCCTTCTGTACCTCCTGCTTCGTTCTGTACGTGATACCGCCATCAATATGATCATAGTCCTCTTCGGTACGCTATTCGCCTTTGGTACAAAGACGCTGCTGGGTATCCCCATCTATGCGGTGGACACCATGATACCGGTGATGCTCATAGCCATCGGAGTGGCCTATGGGATTCATATGCACAATGCAATTCACCACAGGATAGCGGACGATCCGAACCTGAGCCGGGACCAACTTGTACAAGCGGTCCTCAAGGAGATGATCCGACCCATATCCATGACTGCCCTCACCACTGCCATCGGCTTTATGGCCCTGATGTCCAGCGAGGTGCTTCCTGTACGGTACTTCGGCCTGTTTGCCGCCATCGGAGTAATCAGTGAGATGCTCCTAGCCCTTATCCTCTTCCCTGCCTCTATCTACTTGTTGGGCATTCCCAAAAACAAAAACAAGAGAAAAAGCCTCATGGGCAAACAGAAAAAAGAGCCTAAGGACCACCGCTGGGGTGCACTGCTTATAGAGCATCAGAAAGCGGTTATCATCATCACGATCCTCATTATCATCCTTGGAGGATACGGGGCGACTAAGGTCTGGATCGATACTAGCTTTTTGGCAAACTTCGAGCCTGACTCCCCTATCGCGCTGACCGATGCGTTTGTGAACGAGAAGTTCGGAGGAACCTCATCCTTGAACATCATCCTCAGCGCCGAGGACGAGGGGATCTTCAAGGAACCAGAGGTACTGCAGGCAATGGATGATCTTCAGAGCCGACTCGCCCAGGACCCTATGGTAGGGGCTACATTCTCGCTGACCACGTTCCTCAAGCAGATGAATCTGGTCATGCATGAAAATGATGCAGCCTTTGAGGTCATACCGGAAAGCCGAGAACTGGTTGCCCAATACCTGTTGCTGTATGAGTTCTCCGGGGACCCTGAGACCTTGGAGAAGGTCGTCGATTACGACTACACCAAGGCCAACATCACCTTCCAGCTGAAGAGTGACAGCTCAGCTGTGATGGAAACCATCATAACTCTCGCTGAGGAGGCTGCACCCACGTTTGCCTCCCATGGCATAGAGCTCAGTTTCGCAGGCAGTGGATACAAGGCCTTTGTCTTCTCCACCCTCTTGCTTAAGGGGCAGATAATCAGCTTGGGCCTCTCCTTTATCATAGTGGTTCTGCTCTTAACGCTGCTGTTCAAGAACATCTGGGTAGGACTTGCCGGAACGGTGCCCATAGCCATCACAGCTGTGGTCAACTTTGGGGTTATGGGCCTGCTCAACATCCCCCTCAGTTCGGCAACTGCCCTCATATCGAGTATTGCTGTGGGAATAGGAGTCGACTACTCCATTCACCTGCTTGAACACTACACAAACAGCAGGCTACAGGGCAACAGCCGGGAAGAAGCGACCAGAGAGACTATCTCCCATACAGGAAGGGCGATCATCCTGAACGCCATCGCTGTGATGGGAGGCTTCGCAGTCCTCTTGTTCAGTGTCTTCCCACCCAATAGGCAGGTAGGCTCCCTTATCATGCTGAACATGGCAATGAGTGCCGCTCTGACCCTTACTATCCTTATCGTCATCATCAATTACCTGGACAAGAAGAATAAATTCTTGCCCAAGAAATTACAAAAACTACAACTATCACATACAGGAGTAAACAAAACATGAAGAACAAACATCTGAAACGCATGGCAACCAGTTTGACCATCGCCCTTTTCGCCCTTATCACCCTCTCTGCCGCATATAGCGGTGAAGAGGCGATGCAGGCGGTGTATACCCGAGACAGTGGCAACAACATGAGTGCCACCCTTGTCATGACCCTGACCAATTCTAGGGGTTCGACACGAGAGAGAAGCATCCAGCAGTTCAGGCAGACCGATGAATCAGGAGAGAAGAAGATCATGTTCTTCCTCGCCCCCTCCGATGTGAAGGACACCAGTTTTCTCAGCTACAGCTACTCTGATGGAAGAAATGACGACCAGTGGATCTACCTTCCTGCCCTTAGACGGGTGAAGCGCGTAGCTTCTGATAAGAAGAACGACTCCTTCATGGGTTCTGACTTCACCTATGACGACATGGGAACACGGCACCCTAGTGCCGATACCCATACGGTCATAAGGACTGAGACCCTCGATGGCAGGAAGTGTCTGGTTGTCGAGAGCATTCCTAAGGCGGTAAATCCTACCTATGCGAAGACCCTTGCCTGGGTTGTGGAAGACGAGTGGATCGGCCTGAAGAAGGAGTTCTATCTCTCCAACGGAACAGTGGGCAAGAAGCTGGAGATAGAGTCGTATGAAAAGACCGATGGCATTTGGGTCATCACTGATATGACGATGAGCAATGTTGACAAAGGCAGTTCTACGAGGATCCAGATGCTGGATGTCACGTTCAACAACGATCTGAAAGATAGCGTCTTCACTGAGCGCCAGATGAAGATCGGACCAAGAGTCTAAGGAGTACCAGACGATGAGACACAACAAGACAAAAATACTAGCAGCACTAGCAATACTGCTCACAGTAGCTACCCTATCCTTGGTTGCAAAGGACATAGAGTTCAACGGGATGCTGCGCGACCATATCGCCTATACCTTTGAAGACGCAACGTTTGCAGTCCATGAGCAGACCCTGGACCTCACTCTCACCGGGTGGGGAGAGAATACCCATATGGTGATTAACCCGACCATCTACATGAGTGACAACAAAACCCTGTCCCTGGGCATCAGGGAAGCCTATATCGACTTCTACTTAAAAGATGCCGATATCAGGGTAGGAAAGCAGGCCATCATCTGGGGTGAAGCTGAAGGTGCATTCATTACCGACATTGTAAGTCCTAGGGATATGCGCTCCTTCATCCTTGCCGACTTCAAGGAAATACGCAAAGGAGTGCCTGCCATAAAGGTTGACTACTACAAGGATGCCTTTACCTTCGAGGGCATATGGATAGCCAAGTTCATTCCTACCACCATGCCTGAAAAGGATTCGATGTGGGCAAAGAAGATGGAGCCTCCCTTCTCCAATGCCACGATCAATGCTCCATCCATGCCCGATGCTACTCTAAAAAACAGTGAACTGTTTGGAAAAGTAAGTCACTTTGGCTCGAAAGCAAACTGGGCCTTGATGGGGGGCTATGCATTCACCGATGAGCCTTATATCTGGAAGATAACATCTCCTCCACCCACCATAGATCAGGAGTATGGTCGTTACACCATGGGTGGAGGATCACTGAGCACCACAATAGGCGCTACAGTGCTGAGACTAGAAGCAGCGGCATACTTTGACAAGCCTTTCACCTCTATCCCAGGTGCTCCTCCAACAGCCACAGTTGAGAACCACCACCAGCTGCAGAGCCTTGTAGGACTCGACTGGAGCATGTGGGGATCACAGATGTCAACACAGTATATCTTCGGCTTCGTGCATGACCACAATGACACGCTGATGGAACAGGGAAAATTTCTCAAGGAGTTCAGCCATACCTTTACCTTCAGGGTCCAGAAGACCTTCTTCTCAGACCGGCTTGCAGCAAAGCTATTCACCTATGTTGAGGCTGACCCTCTCAATGCCCTTATCAGAGGCTCACTTGCCTGGACTGTTGAGGATGGGGTTGTCTTGGAAGGCGGACTCGATCTCTTCGTGGGCGATGAGGATGGCACCTTTGGTTCCTACAAGGATAACAGCCTGGCTTGGATGGCCTTGCGCTGGTACTTCTAAAGAAGAGAGAATCAATATTCTGCAAGGGTACAAGCTAGGCAGGATACAGATAACAGCAAGAGAGTTTATTATGTAGGGGCTGCTTCATACTCCATATGAGGCAGCCCTGTTCTTTTGGAAAAAAAGACTCAGGTCAGAATTATGAGAGAGATATGGATATATATATTTCTGACAGGGTCTTCTATTACCTTCCACCATCTACAAGAAGAAGTATTCGGTGTTAGAGTATTCATCTCTGTATAAGAAGCTTGACAGCACATACATAGGGTATGCAACATACTTCGAGCATAGAGTTACTATGAAAGTTCTCCCTACCTATGTCAGCTTCCAGTGGCGGAGGAACTGCAATGAATGTCTAAACGTACCAGAGTTTTCTATATGATATACAATACAACGAGTTAAGAATGCCATAGTGATTAAGACGTATGACAGTGTAGTGATATGTTCTCCTAACAGGCCCCAAGGCAATCCTTCCTATTTTTACAAGTTAGCCAATATTATTCACCTAAAGTACAAAAACACTCAGATGTATCATACGTTGCACAAACCAGTACACACATCGCAATGTGCTTCCCAATTGTCTAACCAGTTCTTCGTATAGGATACGGTTTATGTGAAGTCAGCGTGGTGCTTTGTACAAAAACTACGCTCCTTTAGACCAATGAAGAAAGCTTCCTTTTGGAAGATATTCCGTGCTATTTAGCGAGCTGAAGGTTCTAAAAGGGCATACAAGGCGCTATTATAGTATAGCTACCGCTAGGAATGCGGTAGCTATCCCCTGTAACACACGGGCGGATCGGTTGTACCCTGCAGAGGAAAGTTATCGATACAGGAGCTCTGGAGTTAGAGTTTCCACCTCAGCATGGGAAGCATAAAACCTCTTATACATTGGATACAACGATCTTCGGTCACAGAGCTTCTCTATGATCTCTCCCTACCTATGTCAGCTTCCAGTGGCAGGAGAACTGTAATAGATGCCTATACTTACTAGATTTTTATGTAAGGCATACAATACAAAGAGTTACTATTACGATAATGATTAAGACGTATGACAATATAATGATGTGTGCTTCTTGCATTTTTCAGAAAACTCTCACTTTCAGTAGGAAAAAACGCATAATATCACAGTAAGTACAGAAATGGTCAGATGTATCATACGTTGTACAAACCAGTACACAAACCAGAATTTGAGTGACCATCCCCTAGTACATTTGTAGTACTGTGCAGGACAAACTCTTGTACTGGACTGATGCTTATACTTACAAAAAAGCCTCCTATCGGATGGTTCCAATAGGAGGCTTTGTATGCGGAAAGGAGGTCTTCGTTGTTACTGCCCAATACTATCAACCAAAGGTCAGTTTGATAGTTATGGTAGCAGTGTACGTTCCTGCAGGAGCTCTTGCTGCTGCACCAGATATTTTTTCATGAACGGTAATTTGAGTACTCTGGAGAATACCAAACTTGCTATCTGCTTTTTTGGGTATTTGTGCATGGGTTGGAAGCACATGTATCAGAACGGAATCAGAGCCACTGGTTAGGGGGGTAGTGGAGATATACAGGTTAACAGGGGCGCTAGCGTTGTTGACACCTGCAACAAATCCTACAGGTGTAGCGGCATTCAAATCAAGCATGGTAACAGAAGCAATGATGCTTGATTTCATTTTACCCACGAATGTTGCCAACGATGCAAAGTCCGCAGGGAGAAGGCTAGTAGAACTAACACCAAAGGCTGAGAATTTTCCTACGACAGATTGCAGTTTTATGGTAGAGGGACCTTCGCTAAGAGTACCAGGAGTAGCAAACAAGCCGACGCCTGCAAGTACCAAGACCAAGAGAATAGCGATATATTTTTTCATGTAATTTTCCTTTTAGAAGGTTTTGGCTTCCTATGCAAGCAATTATGCTTTTTCCTAAGCACACCTATATAATGCATTCTAATTTTACTTGTGTCAATACTTATCATAACGCTGACAACTAATTTTTTATAATAATATTTATATTTTGATAAATGTATTTATTATATATATTTAATTATTTTATGTAGTATTTTACTTATGACAGACATAAGGTTTTTTTATAGAGTTTCTCTTTGTATAGACGTATCTCTTCAAGAATAGCAATAAAGAGTGCTGAAATACTCACCGATATAGCATAGAAATCACACACAAAAATATTGTGGGGAATAACCCGTACTAACCAAACCTAGAAAAAAATCTCTGTGCAGAAAGTATCAAAAAACTCCCCATCAAAGCTATGATCAATGGAGGGTGGATTACGAGTATAGTTTTTTCGCAGCTCTTGATGACAAAGAAATATTCAATATCCTTGAAGCCTGGTATGTGGTAGGGCTCTTCAACATCACTACCCCAACTATCTATTCCCCCTGACGCCACCAAAAATGGAGTGGCCTGTCCTTCTTGGAGGAGACAGCTCTTCTTGGTGTGTGGCATTTTTTAGTTCCATGGAAGTATAAGGTAAGGCGCTGAAAGCAAAATGATTGGCCTCAATGACCAGTTCAGTCGATATAACCTTAGAGATCGTCGACCTATGTGATTATCCAAAACAGATACGCCAACGAGTATCACCAACCTTGGTTTGGCGATGCACATTTTTCAGTCGAGGCGAAAAGAAGAACAGGGAGCCCTCCGCATGCGCGGAAGGCTCCCTTTTGGTTAGCAAGTAAACTAACAATCAATCTCTAGGCTGCTATTAGCCGACCATGGTCTTCAGGTCTTCCTCGACTGAAGAGATTCCGGCAATGCCGAAGTTCTCAACCAGCACGTTCACCACGTTTGGTGAAAGGAAGGCAGGAAGGGTTGGTCCGAGGTGGATGTTCTTCACTCCGAGGTACAACAGAGCCAACAGGACGATGACAGCTTTCTGCTCGTACCATGCGATGTTGTAGGAGATGGGCAGCTTGTTGATATCGTCCAGTTCAAAGACTTCCTTCAGCTTCAAGGCAATGAGAGCCAAGGAGTAGGAGTCGTTGCACTGACCAGCATCGAGGACGCGGGGAATTCCACCGATATCACCGAGATTAAGCTTGATGTACCTGTACTTTGCACATCCAGCGGTAAGGATGACGGTATCCTTGGGCAGAGCCTTTGCAAACTCTGTGTAGTAGTCTCTACTCTTGGACCTTCCATCACACCCACCCATGACAACAAAGCGCTTGATAGCACCGTTTTTCACTGCATCGACGACCTTGTCAGCAAGGGCAAAGACCTGGTTGTGGGCAAAGCCACCGACGATCTCCCCTGTCTCCAGTTCGGTAGGAGCGGGACTCTTCTTGGCAAGGGCGATGATCTCAGAGAAATCCTTCTCATCACCAATATCGCCAGCTATGTGCTTCACACCAGGAAAACCTGTCGCACCGGTGGTGAAAATGCGATCCTTGTAGGAATCGGCAGGAGCCACGATACAGTTGGTGGTCATCAGGATGGGACCGTTGAAGGAGGCAAACTCCTTCTTCTGCTGCCACCATGCATTACCATAGTTGCCAACAAAGTTAGGGAACTTCTTGAATGCAGGATAGTAGTGTGCAGGAAGCATCTCAGAGTGGGTGTATACATCTACGCCGGTTCCCTGTGTCTGCTCAAGGAGCATCTCAAGGTCGCGAAGGTCGTGTCCGCTGATGAGGATACCGGGGTTTATCCCGACACCAAGCTTGACACGGGTCATCTCAGGATTGCCATAGGCCGCGGTATTGGCACCATCGAGAAGAGCCATGCCGGCGACACCGAACTTGCCGGTCTCAAGCGTAAGGGCGATGAGGTCTTCAACACTCTTGTCCTCAAGTAGGGCGGCAAGGGTGGACTGGATGAACTCATCAACCTTCTCATCGTCCTTGATTAGGACGTTAGCATGCTTGCTGTATGCACATACGCCCTTGAGGCCGTACGTGATCAGTTCCTTGAGGCTGCGTACATCCTCATTGGTTTCGCTCAAGACGCCTACGCCCTTAGCCTGGTCAAGGAAAAGGCTCTTGTCGGTAGCATCATACAGGGCGGCAGGGCTGAGGCCTTCCTTGTTGGAAAGCTGGGCGATCAGGGCCTTCTTTGTTGCAATGACAAGAAGGATGCGCTCGATAAAGACCTGCTCGTCAAAGTTAGCATTAGTAATGGTGCTGAACAGGTTGAAGGTGACCATGTGGTTCACATCCATTGGGATAGCCTTCCCTTCTGCTCTGAGGCGCGTGGTAACCTGACTCAGGCCTTTGGTGACCCAGATGAGCAGGTCCTGCATGTTGGCAGTGTCGGCGTCTTTTCCGCAAACTCCCGCCTGGGTGCATCCGATATTACGTGCAGTTTCCTGACACTGGAAGCAAAACATTTTGTTGTCCATTCAATTTTCTCCTATTTTTTGAAATTTACCACCAACAACACCTTACAGCGTTCTGGGGCAAATAATACGTGCGTGATAGTTGGAAGTACTGTTGCCAAAACAAAATTCTTGGCCATATACATCTTTCTGATACGATTGGCCTACTTCAAAGTAGGAATCATGCCCGTAGTATAGAAAAGAAGGGCCTCTCATTATGTTGTATTTGCAACATATGGAAGAATTATAACTAATATGTCAAAATTGTTATATTTTTATCGATAAAAAGGGAGAGAATTATAGGATAAGGCAAACAGCTCTGGGGAGAACAACTAAAAAGAGTTCCGAACTTCCCTCTCAGGAAAGTTCGGAACTCTGATACTAACAGCAAGCAGCTCAATGGCAGAACAGCCATGCGACACACTTACAACGTAGTAATTCTAGTCCTCCTCTTCTGCTGTCTTTCCGATCGGATCATCCTCGGGCTCACCACGATGGACGTTTCGCATCAGGATGAAGGCGATAAGCATGGAGACTGCCCCATAGAGGAAGATGGCCCTAAAGCCGAAGAGGTCGATGAAGGCTCCTGTGATGGGAGGAGATATGATGGATGCAAGCTGACTGAAGAAATAGTAGAGGCCGGTATAGATGCCTACCGTCTTAAAGGAAGACATCTGCCAGAGCATCGGAAAGCTATTGGTGACGACAGAGACCCAGAAGATGCCGAAGAGGAAAAGCAGTGCCCAGAAGGTGTACTGCCTGAAAGCGGCTCCCATCCCTGCAGTGAGGGGGTCATGGAAGAAGATGAAGGAAAGGATTCCCACCAGCATGATCAGAGAGACGCGAATGGTGCGCTTCCTGCCGACCCTATGGGCAATGATGCCTGAAGGAATAGCAAAAATGGCATAGGCTATGCCTACCATACCGGCAGCAAGAGATGCTGTCCCGCTGGAAGTCTGTAGGATATCCTTGGAGTAGAGGCCGACAAAGGGAAGGATTCCCTGGTAGCCGATAAACCACATCAACAGCGAGAGCAAGATGAAGAGGGCGCTCTTGTCCTTTTCTGCAAAGATGACCTTTAGCGAGTGGAGGATAGGCTCCTTCTTCTCAGACTTCTCCATATTGATAGCCTTCTTCTCCTTCACGAAGAAGAACAGCAGCAAGACTGCTATAATTACAAGCACAGAGGAGATGGGGAATGCAAGGATATCCTTGGTCGGGCCTAACTTGGGAAGATTGATGGGAACATCCATCAGCCTGGCAAGCCCTACCGTACCGACGATGGTTGCAATGCCACCCATGGTGTTGATGACACCATTGGCTTCACTGCGCAACTCACCTGGGATCATATCAGGCATCAGAGCAACAACAGGGCCTCGCACAGCCTGTTTGAACATGTTGAGCACAAACACTAGGGCAATGAGAATCCAGAGCCCTGACAGGGCTGCAAAGGGGATCAGGCCAAAGGCCACAGCCGTTACAGGCAGACAGATGACGATGAAAGGCATCCGTCTTCCAATCCTGGTGTGGGTGCGGTCGCTGATCGCACTGAAGACGGGGATAAGGAGGATCGCCAACATATTGTCGAGTGTCATGATGGTGCCGATGAGTGCCTTGGAAGAGACATACTTCTGCAGGAAGATAGGGACATAGGTGTCATACAGGGGATCCATCAACCCCATGGTGAAAAATCCTAGCCCAATAAGAAATGTGGTCAGATAGTAACCCTTGAGGCCTTTCTTACCCTTCTTTTTTTCTATTGCCATACCATTCTCCTTTGCCTGGAACATATGGACGAATTGTATCACGAAAAAAGGTTCTCGGGGGAAGGGGTTGCATAAAGGCTGGACGAAAAGTTCAGTTTGGGGTACACCACAGATATGCACGACGATACCAAGGCCAAAACCATCACAACCCTAGCACAGCTTGAAAAGTACCTGCAGCTCACCGACGAAGAGAGGGTCTTTGGCCTCCTGGAAGGGGTGCTCCCTCTGGCCATCCCCTCCTACTTCCTCTCCCTCATCGACAAGGATGATCCTCATGACCCCCTACGTATCCAGGTGGTCCCGACCATCCATGAGGGTGAACACCTCGAAGCCGAGCATATCGACCCCTTAGCAGAGGTAGACCACTCGGTGACAAGACGCCTCATCCACCGCTATCCCAGCCGTGTGGCTTTCCTGGTTACCGATATCTGTGCCATGTACTGTCGCCATTGCTTTAGGAGGCGCTTCACAGGCACCTTCCAAGGTCCTGCAACTAGAGCTGAGATCGAAGAGGCTGCCTCGTATCTTGCCAAGCATAGGGAAGTGAAGGAAATCCTGCTGACAGGGGGGGATATGATGACCCTCTCCGATAGCAAGATCGAAGAGCTCCTCTCCATCTTCCGAGAGGCAAGAGAGGATCTTGTCATCAGGCTCTGCACCAGGATACCGGCAGCCTACCCCCAAAGGATAACCCCTGCCCTTATTGCTATCATAAAGAAGTTCAATACAGCACCTTTCTACCTGATGACCCAGTTCAACCATCCAAGGGAACTGACACGAGAAGCCATTGCGGCGGTAGGAATGTTTGTTGATGTAGGCATCCCTGCAATGAACCAGAGCGTCCTGCTCAAAGGGGTCAATGACAGTGCAGACACCCTTGAGGAGCTTTGCAACAAGCTCATCTTCTCAAGGATAAAACCGTACTATCTATTTCAGGGGGATCTGGTGGAAGGGACATCGCACTTCAGGGTGCCGCTGGGAAGGGGCCTTGCTCTGGAAAAAGAGCTACGCAGACGCCTCTCGGGCCTTGCCATGCCACTGTACGCAGTGGACCTGCCTCAGGGAGGAGGAAAAGTCCCCCTCACCGAAGGCTATCTCATGGAGAGCAGTGGCTGTGCTGTGTGGAACTTCACCACAGTGGAAGGAAAGAAGAGCAGCTATCCTAAAGAATAGCATGTCAAAGGGCATAGATCCTATCAAGGACATCTTGTATCGCCTTGGTGCGGATTTCTGTTCGTTTCTGTTCATAGGTTAGAGGATCGACAAACACTTCTACTCCATCAGTAGAGAAAACAGGAGCTATAAGGACAGGCTCAATCTTTTGGACCCCACTCGTTGGTGTTGCTAGAGAAAGGGCCTTGGGAACTGCTGGCTTCTTGGGAGCCTCAACTGTTTGAACCACACTCGTTGGTGTTGCAATCGAAGGTTTCTTGGGAACTGCTGGCTTCTTAGGAGCCTCATCCATGGGCTCAGCAACCACCTCAGGTGATGTAGGAACAACCTTTGGCTCTACAACAGGTGCAACCTTTGGCTCTACAACAGGTGCAGGCTTGGGCTCTACAACAGGTGCAGGCTTGGGCTCTACAACAGGTGCAACCTTTGGCTCTACAACAGGTGCAGGCTTGGGCTCAACAACAGGGGCCACCTTGACTACACTCGTCACAACCTGAGGTGGGACTGGCACAGGAGCTACTGGGGAGGTGAGATTTTTCACCATCTCTGCAACTTCTCTCCTAGCAGGCTCTTCCATGGCGGTGAGGATAGCAGGGACCAAGTCCACCACTATCTGGTCGCGGTAGGAGGTATAGAGGAGAACCAGCTCCTCTTCTGTGAGACTATCAGCCAAATGAGGCTGTAGCTCCTGGGCAAGGTAGGGAAGATAGGTTTCTTTGTTTGCATCAAGTTCTTTGACGAGCATCTCTACCAGGGTGGGAATCATCCTATCGACAAGCTGGGGTACATATGCCTCCATCTCAGCCTTGATGTCATCCTCAAACCGATCAAGTCGTGCATCGAGCATTCCTTCGACATTGAAAAAGAAAGAGCTCTGTCCTTCACCAAGGGTGGCAAGCAACTCTTTGCGCAAAGCCTCCACCTGCTGGGTAAAACTAGCCTGCAGGGCTTGAGGAATTGCTGGGGTGCTGGCCACTGTTGCTGGTTGTGCTCCCAGATTGAGGGTCTTTTCCAGTTTGGCAGATACAAGCGCAACAAAAGCATCATCAGAAGCAAACTCTTTTTTTAGTTTTTCATAGAGAGGCCCTTCAAGGGAACGAGCTACCTCTTCGGTGAGGGATGGAAGCAACTCTTCTGCTAGGGCCTTCTTGTCGACAGGGCTCTGAGTAACAGCCTCAACGACAGGCTTACGTATAGGAGCCTCTATTTCCAACAATGGTTGCAATTGCCGCGCTCGGGCTTGCTCTAACAGTTCATTGGGAACACCAGGACGTAGGTACCATATCCCTGCAAAGACAAAGATTGCCACAACCGTTGTAATGACCAGTAAGTGTATCCGAACCGATTTCTTCATTTCAAACCCTCATCATACAATTGTTCCATCAGGATGACGAAACTCCGATTCCTATCGTAGCACAATACGCTGTGACTTGTCGATGAATTAACCCTTTATCAGAGCCATTGCGCAGAATGAATACAGGAAGGGACGGAGGAAAAACATCCTCTCGTATATCCTTCTGTGCATTCTCTCTCGCCAAAAACTTCTTCAAAGGTATGTTCTCACGCTTTTTGGAGCGCTTCAACCTAGTGAAAAGCGGAGCCTTCACCAATACCACATGGTCACACAACATATAGAGCTGCATCCTATACAGCAGAGCCGCATTGATCAGCAGAGCCTCTTTCCCCTCTTTCTCAGCCTTATCGATCAGGCGTTTGCACTCCTTGACCATGGCCGGGTGCGTTATGGCTTCAAGAGCCTTGAGCTTCTCAGGGTCTGAGAAGACCAAAGCGCCCAAAGTCTTGCGGTCGACCTTGCCGGCCTTTATTATCTCAGGGCCAAAGGTTTCTCCCAGCAGAGCCTGGTTCTGTTCCAAAATAGGATGACCCAACCGGTCAACATCGATGACAGCACACCCTTGTTTTACAAAGGCATCCGCAACCACATTCTTTCCTGCAGCCGCCTTACCTGTCAGACCGATGACCATCATCAATGGATCTCTCCCCAGCTCTTGCCGGTCTCAATGCTTGCTCGCAGGGGAAGGGACAGCTTCACAGCCCCTTCCATCGCTTCCTTGACCAGGGAGTGCACCTTCTCAAGCTCCCCTTCGGGAACCTCAAAGACCAGTTCATCATGGATCTGCAGCAATAGCTTGGTATCGGGAGAGTGCTCTTCCAATGCCTTGTCGATACGAAGCATCGCAAGCTTCATGATATCAGCAGCACTGCCTTGGATAACGGTATTCACCGCTATCCTCTGTGCCTTTGAGCGCTCAACCCCATTTCTGCTGTTGATCTCCGTAATGGTGCGTAGGTGTCCGAGCAGTGTTGATACATACCCATTGAGGGCGGCATCCTCACGCGTCTTCTCGATGAACGCGTTGACCGCACTGTAGCGCTTAAAATACTGATCGATGAAAGCCTTTGCCTCAGCGTGGGTAATCTTGAGGTCCCCTGAAAGGCTATGGGGGCCCATTCCGTACATCACCCCGAAGTTGATGGTCTTGGCCACCCTTCTCTGCTCGCCTGTCACTTCTTCCAAGGCGACATCAAAGATAAGGGAGGCTGTCGAGCTATGCACATCAACGCCCTCGAGGAAGGCACCCTTAAGGCCCGGGTCATCAGCCATATGGGCAAGGACCACCAGTTCGATCTGCGAATAGTCAGCCGAAAGGAAGACAAAACCCTTTTTAGGGATAAAGGAAGAGCGGATGCGCCTGCCCTCTTCAGTTCTGACCGGGATGTTCTGCAGGTTAGGCTCCTTACAGGAGAGCCTGCCAGTTTCTGTGCCGGTCTGGGAGAAGGAAGGATGTATCCGCCCAGTCCTTTCCAGGATATCAAGGGGAAGCTTGTCGATATAGGTCGTCTTGAGCTTGTTGAGCATCCGATACTCCAGCACCAGGGCTACCTCAGGATAGGTACCGCTCAAGGGCTCCAGTACATCGGTTGCTGTGGAAAATCCTGTACGGGTCTTTGCTCCAGTGGGAATCTCACGCTCGACAAACAAGACTTCCTGCAGTTGCTTGGGAGAGTTAAGGTTGAACTCACGCCCACAAATGGTAAAGATCTCCTGCTGTATCGCACTGAGGCGCTTTTCAAACTCCTCAGTCAAGGGTTCCAGTTGTGTCCGGTCCAGAAAAATACCCTCGATCTCCATGTTTGCAATGATGCGTAGCAGCGGCATCTCAAGGTTTTCCATCAGGGACAGAAGATTGCGTGCAACCAGGAGATTGCTGAACAGCTTGTAGAGCCTGAAGGTGATATCAGCATCCTCAGCGCCATAAAAGACAGCCTGCTCCTGGGGAAGGTCCCCAACGGTCTTGCCCTTGGGAACAGCATCCTTGTAGGAAAGTGTCTTGTATTCAAGATACTTTTCAGCAAGGTAGTCCATATTGAAGACCCCTGTGCTGTCCAGCAGCCAAGCGGCCACCATAGTATCGAAGACCATCTTCTTAGGAACAACACCCCAATTGACCAACACCTTGTAGTCATACTTGATGTTCTGCCCAACCAGGGAGAGTCTGCCAGTGGTGAAAAACTCAGAGAGGACCTTCTTAAGATCCTCATCAGAGAAGAGCCTCTCGCCCTCGCTGATAATGGGTACATAGTAGGCAACTGCCTCTACCCAGCAAAAGGAAAATCCAAGAGGCTTGGCGGCCATGGAATCGAGGGAGTCAGTCTCCAGGTCGAAGGCGATGACGCCTCCGGCCTTCTCTGCCTGTAAGAGCAGTTCTTGCAACCGAGAGAGGGTCACTACCGCCTCGTAGGCTCCCTTTTCTGAGGATTTCATAGCCTGCTTGACCACGTCTTGCTTTTTGGGAGCAACGCCCCCGTTGGCAAGCTTGTCCAGCTCGCGCGGGATGCTCTTCATTCCAAGCTCTTCAAACAGGGGAATGGCCGCCTTGTAGTTGAGATCATCGAGCAGATATTCCTCTGTATCAAATGAATCCACCTGGAACAGATCACACTTGAGCTCGACGAGGGACTTGCTCAAGCGGGCAAGCTCTATTCCCTCCTCCAGCTTCTTCTGCATGCCCTTTGCACAGAGGCGAATGTTCTTATAGATCGCGTCAAGCGAACCAAATTGCTGTAACAGCTTCGCCGCTCCCTTCTCCCCAATGCCCTTTACTCCAGGGACGTTGTCAGAAGCGTCCCCCACCAGGGTGAGGTAGTCCACTATCTGCTCAGGCAAGACACCAAACTCCTCCTGGACTTCAAACATGCCCATCAGACGGTACTCTTTTTCCCCACGCTTGGCAGGTCTTAGGGCAAAGGTATGCTCATCGACGAGCTGCAACAGGTCCTTATCCCCGGTAAACATGATGGTGTCGATGCCGTGACGCGCGGCCTGCCTACTGAGGGTCGCTATGATGTCATCGGCTTCAAAGCCCATCATCGCTATCATCGGGATCTCTAAAGCCTTGAGGATGGCATTGATGATCGGGACCTGGGAGTGCAGGTCCTCTGGGGCGGCTTCACGGTTTGCCTTATAGGGCTCGTACATATCGTGACGGAAGGTAGGTCCATGGCTATCCATGGCAACGACCATGTACTCAGGATTGTTCTCACGAAGCAGTTTCAGCAAGGTGGTGAAGAATCCATAGACACAGCTGATGTTGTTGCCCTGCGGGTCCTTCATCGGGTTGTTGATGAATGCGTAGTAGGAGCGGTATATCAGGGCATAGCCGTCGATGATGTAGAGCTTCTTCTCAGAGGTAGGCTTAGATGGTGCGATCACCTTCTCTACTGCTTTCTTCTCTTCCATAGGTTTCTCTTCTCTCTTTTCAATGACAAGTGCCGGACGCAAGGAAGCTTCCTTTTCCAGTTTCTTCTGGTCAAAATCCTGTTCCCCGAACAGTTCCATGGAATCATCGGTCATACGCTTCCCCTATGGTGATCTGTAACATGTCGTAAGCCACATGCATGTGAAAAGGAAGCTCTGCTTCCAACTTGCTGTGCTGTATATCATGGCACAAATGGGTGAGAAACACCCGTTTGGCCCCTACTTTCGTTGCAAAGGCGGTAGCCTCTCCCACACTGAAGTGGGTGGGATGGGGAGTATAGCGCAAGCTTCCCAATACCAAGGTATCGACCCCCTCAAAGTATGGCAGGCTTTCGGTCGGGATGCCACTGCTATCAGTGGCGTAGATGAAAGAACCAATGCGAAATGCCAGAATACGCCTGCATCCATGGCGGATTGGTATGGGAATGACTTCAAAGCCCGCAACACGAATCATTGTATATGGTTCCAACTTGTTCAATTGGAGGTGAGGTATCCCACCCGCCTCATCATAGGTCTTCAGCACATAGCCAAAGCGGGAGGTGATGGAAGAGGCAACCTCCTCAGAGCAGTAGACTGGCAACGTACTCTCCTTGCAGAAGACCCTAAGGTCATCGATACCGTTGAAATGGTCTGCATGGTCATGGGTATAGAGTACGGCATCAAGGTTCTGTACGTTTGCTCGCAAAGCCTGCAGGCGAAACTCGGGAGTGGTATCGATAAGCAGGGTATGCTGCCCATCTTCGATGAGGATGCTGCTGCGATACCGGTTGTCATGAGGATCGAGGGAGTGACATACAGAGCAGGGACACCCGATGACAGGGATCCCATGGCTTGTCCCTGTACCGAGGAAAGTTACGTTGAAAGGCTTCATTTCACCTTTTCCGTAACGGTCTGAATGGCATCCTTCAAAATAGCCTCACCCTGCTTGGCAGCAGCCTTAAGCTTTGCCTGCACATCTGCATCCCTTAGGAGAGCCTGAAACTTTTCCAGTGACTCCTTGGTAAATTCAGGGCTGTTCTTCACATGGTCGACAGCATCTTCCACTGCTGTTATCACCATAGCATTATCAGTACCTTTGCGGGTTGAAAAGCTAACGCCCAGGAACCTCGTACTCATGCTGGGGGCAAAAAAATAGAGCAGGAAAAAAGCGAGCAGCGCTACTACTAACGCTGAAAGGAAGAGGGGAAAGAAACCCTTTTTAGCCATGGTCATGCTCCTTGCGATTACTTTATCATACTTAGCCAAAGCAGAAAAGCAATACAGGCCCGGATTTCTCCGGGCCTGCTCTACTATAAGTAGCTAGTTTTAGATAAGTGATAAGAGAAAGGAGATACCGACAGTTCCCTGATCAGGACTATTGGTGAACAACTTATCAATTTCCTGCCAATTCTTAAAGGTATAGTCGCTGTCAACGGTATAGTTGAGACCGAGCATCATATTACCGAGCTTGAAATCAAGGGTTGCACGATAGGCAACAGGGGAGTTGATAAAAGCCTCACCTAATCCATCCATACTATCTACACTAGTTCCGGAAGAATCTAAAATGAAGATGTCCATATCATTATCGATCAGGACGTTGAAACGAGGTCCCATACCAAAACCGATTCTGGCGAAGTTCATGATATCCAAGGAGATACCACCAGTGGTAAGGACTGAAATGGTCGTATAATCATCAGTACCCACAGTCGCCTTACCAAACATACCTACCATGTCAATCTCTGCAATCAGGATCTTCAAACGCACATCAGCGCCAATGGTGTAGTTCTCAAACTTGATAAGGTCCGAGCCAAAGTCACCATCTTCCATGGATGTCTTCATCTCTGCGAAATTCTGGTTGTACTGGGCGGTAGCACCAATGCTCAAACCAACCATAGCTGCACTCAGCGTTGCAGGGAGAAGTACACATACGACAATAATCAATACTAAAAATCTTTTTTTCATACTTTTACCTCTTTTTTGACCGGCTATTAACCGTTATATCATTCTTATATGAGAAACTTAAAACATTTTCAGTGACAGTGCAAGGGAAAGGGAACCTCTATTCACCTGAAACAGGCCCATGGGGGACTTGGTTTCAATAAAACGTTCTAATGTAGAGTCACTTTCAAACAGATACCGCACTCGTACCCCCACATTTCCAAGTCCTATACCCAGACCAAGTTGGAAGTACAAGGGACTTTTCATAACTGCACCGCTGAAGGTGATAGCAGAGGCATCCTCTTTCACATCATCCTTCAGGACATAATACGCATCATTGGTCTTGGTTGAGGGAACATACAGGACACTTGGTCCCACGCCCAACTCCAAGAACAACAAAGAACCGACGATAGGAACGTTCAGACTTGCAAAACCGAGTAGCAATACCCCCTGCCCATTGTCAGCATCATCACACTCAATAGGAAATGCCATGGCCTGAGCCTGCAACACTGTAAAACGAACAGCCGCTTCCCCCCCGAACATCCAGTTCTCAGGATCCTTGATGCTTTCCGAAACGCTACCGCCACTGGGATTGATGAACGAACCACCAAAACCAAGACTTACATCCAGCAAACTTCTAGCGTTCAATATAGCCGGAAGTGCAAGAATCACAAGCAAGACGGCTAGAAATTTATTTTTCATACAACACATAACCTCTCACCTATATATAACAGGGCAAAGAGGCATTGGATACAAAGAAACAGTACAATGTTTTTTGTAAAAAGGGGTTATTTTTACTATTGTAGATCAAAGCCCTTCCAATTCATCCATCCAAAGCTTGGCTGAGGCATCGCTTGGCATACGCCAATCACCCCGGGGAGAGAGGGAGACCGAACCCACTTTAGGGCCATCAGGGAGACATGATCGTTTGAACTGTTGGCTGAAGAACCTCCAGTAGAACGTCTTCAACCACTTCTTGATAACGATCTCTTCATACTCCCCACTAAAGGCAAGCAGGGCCAGACGCAGAACCTTGGCAGGAGCAAAGTGCAAACGCACCACCTGATAGAGGAAGAAATCATGCAAGGCATAGGGCCCCACAAACTCTTCAGTGACCTGGCTGATAGTTCCATCCTCAGAGGCAGGCAGCAACTCCGGGCTTACCGGGGTTGCAACGACATCAAGAAGGACCTTCCGTATTTTTCCCTCTTCCTTATTGGCAAAGTGGATGACAAGGTGGCGAACCAGCGTCTTGGGTACCGAGGCATTTACCCCGTACATCGACATATGATCTCCATTGTAGGTCGCCCATCCAAGGGCAAGTTCTGAAAGGTCACCGGTGCCTACGACCAAGGCGGAATGCTTGTTTGCAAGGTCCATCAGGACCTGGGTGCGTTCCCTTGCCTGGCTATTCTCGAAGGTGACGTCATGCTTCTCAATGTCGTGACCGATATCCTTGAAGTGTTGGGTGACTGCTTTCGTTATGGGAATGGTGAGCAAAGTCACCCCAAATGCCTTTGCAAGTGCGGTTGCATTGCTCTTGGTACGCTGGGTGGTACCAAAGCAAGGCATGGTAACCGTTATAATGCCCGAGCGGTCAAGCTTGAGTAGGTCAAAAGAGCGAATGCAAACCAACAGGGCAAGTGTGGAGTCCAACCCACCGGAAAGGCCTAGGACCACATGCTCGAGCTTTGTGTGCTCAAGGCGCTTCTTCAGTCCAAGGGCCTGGAGGGTGAGGATCTTCTCACACCGTACAGCCCTTGTCTCAGGGTCGTTGGGTACAAACGGGGCTTTGTCGATGAATCGGGTCAGACGCGTTTTTTCTAGTTTCTTATACGTGAACTCCACTGTTGTGTAGGAGTAGCGGCTCTCTCCAAAGGTGTGCATGCGTAGCCGCTCCCCAGCAAGACGCTGCACATCAAGCTCGGTACGCATGAGTGTATCCTCAGCGAGGAACTGTTCACCCAACATTTTTCCATTCTCATAGATAAGGTTATGGCCACAGAATACCAGGTCGGTAGTGGATTCCCTAGGACCTGCATTGCAATAGAGATAGGCGCATACCAGTTTGGCACTCTGCACCGAGATCAAGGAGCGTCGGAACTCTTTTTTACCGACCAACTCATCGCTTGCTGAACAGTTGGCAAAGACCGTGGCCCCGGCAAGTGCCATATCGGTAGAGGGACTGTCAGGAACCCAGAGGTCCTCACAGACCTCCACGCCAAGGACAAATTCAGGGATGGTGGAGCATGAGAACAGCAGCTTGGTGCCAAAGAGGGTTTTCTGCCCTCGAAGGGTAACCTCCCTGACCTCGGATGGGGGAAGGTGAAACCAACGCTTCTCGTAGAACTCCTGGTAGTTGGGAACATTTCGCTTCGGAACAACTCCGAGGACCTTTCCATCCTGTAAGACCACTGCACAATTGTACAGGTTTCCAAAAAAGATGAGGGGGGTGCCCACCACCACCACCATATCGTGGCCCTTGCTATGGGCGACCAACTCCATGAGAGCGGCTTTCGCCCCCTCCTGCAGGGTTCGCTGCAAGAACAGGTCGGCGCAGGTATACCCTGTGATTGCCAGTTCCGGCAAGACCAGCAAGGCGAGCTTCTCAGAGGAGCCCTTATCCATAGCTTTTTTTATCGAAGCTGTATTGAAGGTAAGGTCTGCCACCTTAATCGTGGGAGTCAGTGTGCCACAGGCCAGGAAACCGTCTTTCATAGGGTATGCTCCTCTCTATCCAGGATTACCACCACTTCCTGATGGAACGTCTGGGGGTAGAGGTCGAAGACCTTTACCGTAGACACAGTGTAACCCTGCTGGGTGAACCGTTGCAAGTCTCGTCCGAGTGTCACGCTGTCACACGAGACATAGATGACCCTTTTGGTCTTCCACGAGGCGATGAGGGCAGGGACGGCCTCTTCCAAGCCGGTCCGGGGAGGGTCGACGACAACAGTATCCACTTGTCGCTTCTGCCACTTTGCCCAGAGTTCCACCCTATCGCTATACACCTCAAGGCCAGGAACATTACGCTTTGCAAGGGCGAGGCACTCCCTCTGGCTTTCCACAGCGATGACCGAACGCCCCGTATGCACCAGGAAACTGCTAAAAGTCCCTACCCCGCTATAAAGGTCCATGACACGCTCCCCTTGCACATGTTCAGCAACATACTGGACAAGGGTTGGAAGTAAGAGGAGGTTACTCTGAAAAAACACATTCGCAGTCACAGCGAAAGGGTGGGCGTCGACAGTGGCTGTGACCACCTCGGACCCGAAGGAGACCTTCTTGTCCCCAGCAAAGGCATTGACTTCGACATACCGCTTTGTGCGCCCTTTCGAGGCAAACATCATAGAGCGAGCTGCTGCAAGAATCCTATCTTTCTGGGCAAGCTCTACGTTGAGATCATCCACGAGTATCGGGCAGGTTGTGATGGGAACCAGGGTATTGCTCCTCTTGGCAAGGAAGCCTATCTCACGCGTGCTCATATCCACATGGAAGCGCACACGACTGCGGTAAGCCCAGCTTTTCGCAAAGGCAGTCGGTTCCAATACATAGGCAGAGGGGGCGATAGAGCCTATGCGCTCGAGGTTTTCCAAGACCATCTTCTGCTTGGCCTCGGGTTGCTTCTCGCTTGCAAGATGCTGCAGGTCACACCCGCCACATATCCCCCAGTAACGACAGGGGGGTACGGTGCGATCAGGTGAGGCATGCAAGATGGTTTTTACGTGTGCCTTTGCATACCCTGTCTTTTCTTCGTCAATGACGACCTCGACCAATTCACAAGGAAGGGCCCCTTCGACAAAGATGTTTTTATTAGAGTCCAGGCGGGCAAAACCACTGCCCCCTTGGACGAGTTTCTCAATAGTCACTTGCATGGGCAAACTCTTGGGCATAGGAGGCGATGATATCCATCCCCTCCTGCCAGAACGTTTCACTGGTAATATCACAACCAAGCACGAGAGCCACTTCTTGGGCAGAAGCGCTTCCAGTCTTTTCCAACAGGGAGCGGTATTTTGCAGCAAAGCCTGAACCATCCTTCTCCTTCTGGGCATAGAGACCAAGGGCAAACAGTTGACCGAAGGCATACGGGTAGTTATAGAAGGAGAGGTCACTACTGTAGTAGTGGCCCTTCACCGCCCACATATACGGGTGGTAGACAGAGAGGCCTTCGCCATAGCTTCGCTTCTGAGCATCAACCATGAGAGCCGACAGCTCATCGGCGATAAGCTCCCCTTCTGCTCGTTTTTCAAACAGGGCACTTTCAAAGTAGAACCGGCTCAAGATATCCACACACACCTGGGTGGTATCCTGCAGGAAGTGCTCTATGAGGGTAAGACGCTCATCAGCATCGCAGTTGCTGATGGCCCCCTGGAACACCACGTACTCACTGAAGATGGATGCGGTCTCGGCTAAGGTCATCGGATAGCTTCTGAGCAGATGGCTCTGGGCGAGCACCACGCTGTCATGATAGGCATGCCCAAGCTCATGAGCCAAGGTCGAAAGAGCATTGAAGGAGCCGTCGAAGTTGGAGAGAATCCTACTCTGCTGGGCCAGGGGGAAGGAGGTGTCGTAGGCTCCTCCGACCTTGCCTTTCCTAGGCTCGGCATCGATCCAGTTGTTGCTGAAGGCTTTCTCGGCAAAGGCTCCCATATCCTCGCTGAAGAGGGAGAACTGCCTGATGATGAAAGATCTGGCTTCGGCGAAGGTATAGGACTTGCCTCCTGTACCTACAGGGGCAAAGAGGTCATAGAAAGCACAGCTATCAAGGGAGAGGGCCTTTGCCTTAGTCTTCAGGTAACCCCTGAACATCGGCAGGTTCTTCTCAAGGGTGGTGATGAGGGCAGTGAGAACCTCGGGTTCAATTCTCGACTGCTTCAGAGCTCTGGATAGGGGGCTCTCATAGCCACGTGCCTTGTCCAAGGTGATGGTGGTTCCCTTTACCCCGTTGAGCGATGCCCCAAAGGCGACCTCATGGGTCTTCCATACCGCAAGCTCCTCTTCAAAGGCCGCTTTGCGTACGGCCCTATCCTTATGGAAGGCTTCGTTACGCAACTGAACTACAGTCTTGCCCTCCTCTCCTTCTTCACTGGTAGCACTTGAGCTTATGGCCTCCTGCAAGCGGGAGAAGGCATCGGTACCTGAGCGGGCAAGGTCCGAGGCCAAGTTCTCCAAGGCAGGTTCCATCAGGTGTTCCTGCTCCTCAAGCAGTTCGGTAAGGACATAGTGGTAGGCAGAGAGAGGGCCTCCTTCCTTTGTCAATGTTTGCACCTCTTGTTCATGCTTCTTGAGCGAGTTGATGAACAACACCTCAAGGCGCTGAACAACCAGAGCCTCTTGCTCCACCTGGTTCACGGCCTTGAGAAATGCAGGATTACCAGTCTCTGTGGTGAGCAGGCACGAGCTGTATGCAGAGAGGTTCTCCAAATAGTCAAGGATGAGCTCATAGGAATGGACAGAGCCAACGATATCGTAAGAAGAAGTGTTTAGCTTTTTCTCAAGCTTGTTTGAAAGAAGGACGACCTCTTTGAGGTCGTGAACGAACTGCTCACTGTTCAGAGCAGGATAGATGGGGGACAGGTCCCAACGGGGAATGGTAGTCATAGTGTGGTACTCCTAACGTATGTGTATTACAGGTCTAGATTGTTCTCTGCTATCTTGTTGATGAGGGTCCTGCGGCTGATGCCCAGTTCCTTTGCTGTTCGGGTTCGGTTTCCTTCCCAGCGGTGCAAAGCCCGTATGATGGCGTCCATCTCCACATCCTTGAGGCTCTTCCCATCAGAGACTTCCATCTTTGTCTCTTCCTTTTCCTTCTCATGGGTGCGCATGGAGACCGAGCCTCGGAGGTCCAGGTCTTCGGAATGAATTTCACTCGTGTTGGAAAAGATGACAGCTCGTTCCAAGATATTCTCCAGTTCACGCACATTTCCAAAAAAGTCATGCTCGCATAAGATGGAAAGGGCGTCGCTTGAGAAACCGCTTACCTTATTGCCCATCTGACGGTTGAACCGCTTGAGGATTCCTGCTGCCAGCAGGGGAATATCCTCGCGCCTTTCGCGAAGAGGAGGAATGGTGATGCGCACCACATTCAGGCGGTAGAAGAGGTCTTCACGGAACTTCCCCTCACGCACCATGTGCTCGACATCCTTGTTGGTTGCAGCAATGATGCGGGCATTGATGGGCATGGGGTCAGTGCCCCCTAGGCGGGTGATGCGCTTGTCCTGCAGGACCCTCAGGATTTTCACCTGTAAGGAGAGCGGCATATCCCCTATCTCATCCAAGAAGAGCGTTCCTCCGCTGGCAAGTTCGAACAGTCCGGTCTTACGGGCGAAAGCTCCGGTAAAGGCGCCTTTCTCATAGCCGAAGAGCTCACTTTCGAGGAGGTTTTCAGGTACACCTCCAATGTTGATCGCCACAAAAGGCCCCACTTTCACCAGGGAGGATGCATGGATGTCGCGAGCGACAACCTCCTTACCTGTACCACTCTCCCCTGTTATGAGGACAGTGGAGTTGGTATCGGCAATCCTGGTGATGAGGTCCTTGATCTTGCGGATGGATGGGCTCTCCCCTACGAAGATCTGCTTGTCATCGATAGAGGTGCTGCGAGTCTCACTCTCCACCATGTTGCGCAGGTTCTGTGCATCAACGAGCTTCTTCAGCCTGATGACCAGCTCTTCCGGATCAAAGGGTTTGACAATGTAGTCCTGTGCCCCTTGCTTGAGGGCAGAGACAGCATCGGATATCTCCCCATGGGCACTGACCATGATGATGGGCATGCGAAACCCCTCCGACCTGATCCACTCTATGAGGGAGAGACCATCCATGCCAGGCATCTTCAAATCGATGAGGCAGGCATCATAGAGCTCTTCCTTGAGCATTCTCTGGGCACTGAGTCCATTCTCTGCACAATCGCTGTCGATGCTGTCCAGCTGAAGATAGCGGTGCATAAGGGCGCGGATATTTGGTTCGTCGTCGACTATCAGTATTTTCATGTTCTCTCCGATTCAAGCAGCTTGGTTGTATGTATGGAACGGGGAAGCACCACTTCGGCGACCGTCCCTCCTCCATCACGGGTATAGAGACGCACGTTGCCACCACGGGCTCTGACGAACTGCCGTGAGATGGAGAGTCCTATGCCCGATCCATGGATCTTGGTGGTAAAGAACGGGTCGAAGATCTTCTTCTCATCCCGGCTTTTGATACCGTCGCCCCTATCCATGACAAAGATGTGGATCAAGCCACGCTTGCCACTTCTTATGGCCACTTCAACCTCGGGATCCCTTCCAGAACAACTTTCAACTGCATTTTTCAACAGGTTTTCAAAGACCGAACGGGCCCTGTCCCTATCGATGAGTATCTGAGCCGAGGTTTCAGAACTGAAGCGGATGGGTTTGTCAAAGCGTTTTATGAGGGTGGAGAAAAGTTCGTTGAGATCGACCACTTCCGGCATGCCCAAGGGGTTACGCAAGAAGTCACTGACCTTGTTAGTGAGCTGGGTGAGTCTGTCCACCTCTTGGGACATGAGGTTCAGGTCCTCACGGTTCTCCTTGGGCATGGTCTTGCGCAGCAGTGCAAGCTGGATGGTGATGGCACTGAGGGGATTCTTTATCTCATGGGTGAGGGTCCTGGCAGCCTGACCCAGATTTACCAGGCTCTCCTGTTTGGCAATGGTATCGCGATAGCGGCGGTTGCTTCGATAGATGCTGAGCACCAGGAGAAAGAGCCCTACCAGGACAAGTACGGATACTACGCCGATGAACATGATGATCATCAGGCGGTGGTAGTAGTTCTGCCCATCAAAATGCAGGTACAGGACATCAGGAAAATCTATGGGGGTGGGCAGGAGCCCACTCTCAGTGAGGGTAAGCTCGCCTGTATCCAACAGGATGGTAAGCCGGGAGAATCGAATGTATTCGATCATCCCGGTCTCTTTATTATAGGTAGCGGTCCCTATGTTGGACTCTTGCTTGCTTCCCTTGTTGTCAAACTTTACCAGAGGGATGGTCATTGGCACATTGCCCAGGCTCAGCACCTTTCTTCCCATCGAACTGTACACCCCGACTCCGCTCACATCTTGTTCCTGCATGGTCTTCAACGCCTTGGTGGTATTGTCCTGCAGGGCAAGGAAGACAGAGTTGAAGGCACGTTCGGCTTCTGACTGCATACGAAGCTCTTCCCTCTCAGTAAGGGCAGTGGCAAGGAATATCACCAGTCCGATTAGGATGAGAAAAGCAAAGATGAGGGATGTGATGACAAAGAAAGGTTCCCTGCCATCGACTATCATCCAACGCTTCCTATTTCTTTCCAATGTACTCCCCCGAAACTTCTATTCGTAATTCAAGGCCTCAATCGGGTCAAGTTTGGATGCCTTCATAGCTGGATACCAGCCGAAGAACACCCCGACAAACATCGAGAAACCCATCGCAAGTATGAACGAGGCATACGATAAATGCAACGACCAATCCATAAGATTGGTAATAGCATAGCTGAGAGCCGACCCCAAAACGATACCCAGGATGCCCCCAAGGATGGTCAGGGTAAGAGCCTCAGAGATAAACTGCCCACGTATCACATTGGGGGAGGCCCCCAAGGCCTTTCTGATCCCGATCTCCTTGGTACGCTCTGCTACCGACACCAGCATGATGTTCATGATGCCAATCCCTCCGACAAGCAGGCTTATGGCGGCTATGGCAGCGAGGAACGCACTGAAGGTTCCGGTAATCTGTGTGGCCATCTCAGCAAGGCTCGCGGGGCTGAACAGCTTATAGCCATCCGTTCCGACCAGATTGTCCAAGTCTTCGGTAATCTTGTCAGACACTTCAATGGTATCATACCCCTCTGCAACCTTCACAACATAAGCTCCGACACTGGAGGTTTTCCTAAATCGTTGTTCATACGTGTTGTAGGGGATGAAGATGCTGTTGTCATAGGAGATGCTGAAGGTGGCATCCTTTGAGTCAAGAACCCCGATGACCAGATAGCTTTTGGCCTGGTTGCGGAATACGCTCACATACCCACCAAAAGCATTGCCTTCGGGGAACAGCTCTTCAGCAATGGAGGAGCCCAACACCACCACCTGGCGGCGGTTGATGTTGTCCATGGTTGAGAAAAACTCCCCCTCGGAATACTCCAGGTTGAGTGCATCCCCATAGCTGGAGAGAACTCCAGTTACGGTTGCATTCATACTCTGCTGATTGTTACGCACGGTGGCGTTGCTCGTGTTTTGGGGAAGCACACGCTCGATGCCATCAACATCGCGCATCAAGGTGTCGCCGAACTCTTCGGTAAAGGTCCCCGTCGATCGTTGTCCGGCAGCAGGATAGATGGTGACCATGTCCAGACCCCCGACAGCGATGCTGTCGGTGATGCTTTTGGAGGCACTGTCTCCTATGGTGAGGATGGCTACGACCGATCCCACACCGATGATGATACCCAATAGGGAGAGCAGGGTTCTCATCTTGCTTCCCCTCATGGCACTAAAGGCCAGCTTGATATTCTCAAAAATCATCTTAAACCTCCAGCTTTCCGTCGCGAAGGCGGATCTGGCGCAAGCTGCGCATCCCCAATTCGCGGTCATGGGTAACAAGGATTACCGTTCTTCCTTCACTGTTGAGTTCTTCAAAAAGTTCCATGATCTGGTTCCCTGTCTTGGAATCAAGAGCCCCTGTAGGCTCATCGGCGAGCAGGATGGTAGGATTGTTGACCAGGGCACGTGCGATGGCAACGCGTTGTTTCTGCCCTCCTGAAAGCTCATTGGGCCGGTGGTTCATCCTATCGGAGAGCCCTACCCGCTCCAATGCCTCAATGGAGCGGGCCTTTCGTTCCCGAACCGACACCCCGGCATACAAGAGAGGGGTGATGACATTTTCCAAGGCGGTCATCTTACCCAGCAGGTTGAACTGTTGAAAGACAAACCCTACCTTGCGGTTACGGATAAATGCCAGCTCGGCCTCATCCAGACCTGCGGTATTCTCCCCATCGATATCGATGAGGCCGCTGGTAGGCGTATCCAAACACCCTATGAGATTCATCATGGTGGACTTTCCACTTCCCGAAGGCCCCATGATGGAGGTGAACTCACCTTTCTTGATATCTACGCTTACCCCATCTAGAGCCTTTACGATAAAGTCACCCACCATGAAATAGCGTTTTATATTCTGTAGTCTGATTACACTGTTAGGCATTGTTTATTGCATCCTCCTCACACCAGCAGGAGGACCACCGGACATTGCTGCAAAGGCAGAGGCATTGGTATCGGTACGGCGGACGATAAGGATATCACCTACCTCCAAATCTCCTGTAAGCAGTTGGCTGATACCTTCACCCAAGTATTTCACCGTAACGATAAAACTCTTGGTAGTCCCATCAGACAGCTTCTTGGTCACGGTGGTCACCCCACCACGGCTTACAGTAAGGGCATTTTGCGGCAGAAGGGTAAGGACTGTCTCCCCATCACTGGTAATGGTCCCTTCGAAGGTATAGCCTGGGGCTACGGAAGCTGGGGGATTGTCAATGGTGATCTCCACCTCCATGACACCGATACCCTGGTTGGTATATTTTCCGATCATGGGGATGTAGGTGACCTCCCCTATGAGAGTCCCTCCGGTATAGGAATCAAACAGGAGGTCTGCAGTCTGTCCGATCTTGATGTGCTGCATGTCGATCTCATCGATCTCCACGGTAGCCTTCAGCTTGGAACGGTCGATGAGGGTCATCGCTGAGGAACCGGCATCGAAGTAGTCCCCTTCACTGACCTTCACAGACGCGATCACGCCATCGAAGTTTGCATAGGCTTGGGTATAGTCAAGCTTGTTGGTCGCACTCTTGAGCCTGAGTTGTAGGAGCTGCAGATCGCGTAGGCTTCCACTGAGTTTGGCTTTCTCGATCTCAGCTTCAAGGCTTGCCACTTCATAGAGCTGGTTGGTGTTGTCGATGGCGATGAGGACATCGCCCTTCTTTACAGAATCACCTTCGGCAACAAACACATCGGTGACAGCTCCTGTGGACCTCAGGATGACATTCTGGATATCAAAGGGTTCCACAAAACCTGACAGGTCGATGGTGGTGGTAAAGGAGCTCTGGTACACCTTGACCTCAGTTTCCTTAAAGGCGGAAACAGGGGCCTTGGCGTCTGCCCAAGGGAAATATCCATTGGTCTTGTAGAAGGAGTAGATCTGGAATCCTGCCACCAGCAGGGCAATGGCCAACACCCAGGTCACTACTTGTTTTATTCTCTTGTTACGCATCTTCTTCTTACGTTGGCTGCGAACCTGGCTTTCGGTACTCATTTCGCGGTCTTGTTCTTGTTCGTTCATTGTAGCTATCTCCCTTGGATCTGCAGGTTACGGATAGAATTCTCTAGTACCAGGCCCTTCAAGAGGGTGAGAGCTTTCTCATACTCATCCTGGCCGACAGCAAACCTAGCGTTGTCCACACTGCTTTTCGTAGTCAGGCCCTTTGCAAAAAGGGCTTCTTGTTGTTCCAATGCCTGTACATTATAGGAGATGGTACTCCCCAAAAGGGCATATTCAAGCTGCCATGATGCCGCTTGGCCTTGTATGGAGGAGGCTGTATACAAATAATCCTGCAAGGCATCGTTATAGGATATCGATGCAAGCATTGAGCTGTTCTCCAATTTCTGGATGTTCAGCTTCTCGGTAATAGAGGTCGTGTTGTTGTTCCAAGAGCCACTTATGGTAAGGGTGGGGGTAAAGTCCTTATCATCAATATCATAGGAGCCATTGAATTTAGCACCAAAGCTGTAGTTCTTGGCTATATAGTCAGCGCCAACTCTTCCACTGATGCTATTAGCACTGCTTGTACTAGAGTTCAAAACATCCATCCCTCCATTGAGCCTGAGTGTCTTGTTCGTAATTGCCGCCTTAGCAAGCTTCAGGTCCTCCAGGGCAAGGTCAAGGGAGAGGGCCTTCAGGGCTACTGTGGTGTTGCCGTTGGGGTTCTTCTCAAAAGCGAGCTTTGGCTCTCTCATGGTAGGGATTCCTTCCCAAGGCAGCGATGTCAGTTGGGTATACTGGCTTTCCAACAGGACTTGGTTGCTCTGTAGGCTTGCCAAGGAGCTTTCCAGGCGGGTCATATTATTTTCCTGCTCTTTGTAGGCAACACTGTCCTTACTGAGGGTCTTCAATGCTAGGGCATCACTCATACCTTTTGTCTGGATGACGATGCTCTTCATCGTGTCATTGATGCTCTTCTCGTTGGTAAGAATGGATTTAATCTGATTAAGGATAGAGTTCTCAAACTGGATGAGGTTGCTCTGGTAGGTATAGGTTCCCAACAGCGCACTCTGCTTGTTCAGAAGGGTCGATCGGTTGTCACTGTCCTCTCCATAGAGGATGGAGTGTGTTGCTGATACTGTTGGTTTGACTTGGTAATTATTACTGTTAGCTGTGTATGAAACTGGACCAGTGCCTACGGTAATAGCAGTCTTGCCATCATTGGGCAGAGTAAAGGTTGCCTTGGTTCCAGTAGTCCCAAATACATAATTACCTGGGACAGGTTGAAATTGGGCAGTTACATCTCCACTTGAAACACTAATGCCCAACTCTTCTTTTGCTTCTCCGATGGAGACATTGAGGGCGGTGTTCTTCTTGTCAAGTTCGTAGCGCTTCATCTCTTCACTTGAGCTATAGGCGGTCTTGATGATCTCCTCCAAGGAAGCGGAAGTGAGGGAAAAGGGAATAAGGACAAGTAAGACCAAGGTGGCAACAAGTGCCATATATTTGATTCGCATTACTGATGGTTCCTCCATGCTTAGCCTTTAATATCGTACTATTCTGAGATATCGACCACTATCAGAGGGAATAAAAGAAGTAAATCTCCAAAACTCCAAAATCATCCAGTACCTATTTTAGAGTAGGTGATTTTCAATTATAGCAGATGGTGCCCACCATCAACAGGGATGGTTACCCCAGTCACAAAGGTGGCAGAGAGAAGATAGGATACCGCCTCACAGATATCAGAAGGGGTGCCGATTCTTTGTAGGGGAAGGATCTTCTCCATCTTGGCAAAGTACTCATCCTCCCCATTGGGCAACACCAGACCGGGGGCTACTGCATTGACCCGTATATACGGTGCAAGTGTTTTAGCAAGGATGCTTGTCTCTTGGGCCAAAGCAGCTTTGGATAGGTAGTATGAAGGTCTGCTTGCGGGAGGTGATGCGATTTGGGTATCGGTTATATTTATCACTGATCCTAATGCCTCTCTCTTTCTTATATGCTGATAAAGCATCTTGGAAAGAAAGAAGGGGGCCCCAGCATGCAGGGCCATATCCGCTTGCCACCTCTCTACAGTCGTCTCTTCCAGAGCTTTGTTGTGAAAAACGGAGGCGCTGTTGATAAGGGCATCAAGATGGCCAAAGCATGCTACAAAGCGCGCAAAAAGTTCTTCCAAACCATCGAGGTCGGTCAAATCACCCTGCACTACTTCACTTTCACTGCCCATATCCTGCAACTGCCGTTGCAGGGCATGGGCTTCCTCTAAGGAGGTATTGCAGTGCAATACTACCTTATAGCCTTCTTTGGCCAGATGGATGGCAAGAGCTCTTCCCACCCTTCTGGCAGCACCTGTTATCACTACAACTCTATCCTGTTCCATGCATCAACTATACAAGGCTTGTTGCCGATTGACAATTGTGGAAGTATATTCGATTCAGTAATGATGCATATCCCTCGCCAAGGAAACATACAATAATGGAAAAAGAGAACAAAAATAATGAACAGGAATTTTCCAAGCAAGAGAAAGATTGGAAAGATTCCTTTAAGAAGAAATTGAACAACCAGGAACCTGGCGTCCATCTCGGAGGCAAGAATCAGAAAAACCCAAAGAAATTCACCTTTTCCTTCTGGTATTTCTTTGTGATACTCATTGCATTCATCATGTTGAACACCTTTATGGTTACTAAACAGACCAATGTGCAGGCCATCGATTACAACCAGTTCAAGGCCCTTGTTGAAAGGGGCACCATAAGGCGGGTTTCCATCGAGGAGGAAGAGTACATAGGCTATAACTTTACCAAGGAACAAGCTCTCACTACATTGCAGGATTCTGGCTCTGCTGACCTTTTGCAATCCTTCAGCACATATAAGGTTGATGACCCTACCTTTATCCCCCTATTGGATAAGAACAAGGTTGAATACTACGCAACGGCTCCGATCAAACCCAGTATTTTCGCCACCTTGCTGAGCTATCTCTTGCCTCTGGCCCTTGTATTGGTATTCTGGAAGTTCCTTTTTTCCAAGATGGGAGGAGGCAAAGGGGGACAGGGCGTCCTATCCTTTACCCAGAACAAATCCAAGGTTGTGGCAGAAGGCGATACAGGAATCCGTTTCGCCGATGTTGCCGGGGCTGACGAAAGCAAATATGAACTGGAGGAGGTCGTTGACTTCCTCAAGAACCCAGATAAATATACGGAGATCGGAGGTAAGATTCCCAAGGGGGTCCTGCTTGTCGGTCCTCCTGGAACTGGAAAGACCCTGCTTGCCAGGGCTGTTGCCGGTGAAGCGGGTACCCCTTTCTACAGGATGAGTGGTGCAGACTTTGTCGAAATGTTTGTCGGTGTGGGAGCAGCTCGTGTTCGTGACCTGTTCAAGCAGGCAAGGGAGAACTCACCCTGCATCATCTTCATAGATGAGATCGATGCCATCGGAAGGCAGCGCAGCGCTGCCGGGATCGGAGGCAACGATGAGCGCGAGCAGACCCTCAACCAGCTGTTGGTGGAGATGGATGGATTTGACTCCAGAACCGGTGTCATCATCCTAGCCGCTACCAACCGCCCTGAGATCCTCGACCCTGCCCTTCTTCGCCCCGGTCGCTTTGACCGTCAGGTGCTCATCGACAAGCCCGACCTTGAAGGCAGGCATGAGATCCTCAAGATTCACACAAAGAACATCAAGCTTGCTAAAGACATCGATCTGAGAAAGATAGCCCAGGCTTCAGCAGGTCTTGCAGGTGCAGACCTCGCCAACATCGCCAACGAAGCGGCCCTACTTGCAGTTCGGGAGAACCGTAAGACAGTAAGCCAGGCTAACTTTGAGGAAGCGATAGAGAAGTCTGTTGCAGGCTTGGAGCGTAAGAGCCGCGTGCTCAATAAAAAGGAACGCGTAAGGGTTGCCTACCATGAGACAGGCCATGCCTTGACCGCCTATATGACTGAAGGCTCTGAGCCGGTCAGCAAGATATCCATCATACCCAGAGGTATGAGTGCCCTAGGCTATACCCTTCAGTACCCTACAGAGGACAGGTTTTTGCTCTCTGAGTCAGAACTGCTGGGCAACATAGACACGCTTCTCGGAGGTCGTGCTGCTGAAGAGGTCATTTTCAATGAGATCTCCACAGGAGCTGGCAATGACATTGGCCGTGCAAGTGACCTTGTACGCCGCATGATCCAGGAGTTTGGCATGAGCGAGCGGTACAGGAACATCACCTTGCCAACTACCCAAAGCGGCATAGCTGGGGTCGGTGGTTCAAGGGCGTTTTCTGAGAAAGCACAGGAGTATATCGATTGTGAGACTGCAAGGATTGTCAATGAACGGTATGCCATAGTACGCAATAACCTTGATAAGAACAAAAAAGCCCTTGAATCCATTACAAAACAGTTGCTGGAAAACGAAGTAATTGGTGGAACAGAGTTCGAAGCTCTTGCAAAAAGTGAGGTCATTGTCTAATCTAATTTCGTATGATCAAAAAGAAGATTCAAGACAAAGCATTACAAGAACATCTCGCCTCCCTGCCTGAAGATGCACGGGAGGTGTTTATTTTGCAAAATGGCCAGGTTCGCCTGACTGCCATCAGCGCAACGACCCTCATCAACCAGATGCGCGCCAACTTTGAGTTGGGACTTCTGGAGACCTATGTGCTGGGTCAGGCATATCTTGCTGGGGCACTTCTCAGCGCCACAGTAAAGGGAAACGACCGCATCCAGCTCAACATAGAGTGTGGCGGTCCAATAGGCGGCATCTCCATCGAGGCATGGGCATGCGGAGCTGTGCGGGGTTATCTCAAGCATGTTCCCATCCCCCTTACCAAACCTTTGGAAAGTCTGGACCTGAATGAACTCTACGGCCCAGGCTTCCTTTCCATCACCAAGGTGCTGGAAAAGAACAAGACACCCTTTACCGGTCAGGTCATGATGCAGTATGGCTCCTTGGCCAAAGATCTTGCCTTCTACTACCAACAGTCAGAACAGACGCCTTCCCTTTTCTCCTTGTCCATCCAGTTCGACAAGCAAGGTCAGGTCGTTGGAAGCGGAGCCTTGTTCCTACAGTCCCTACCCGAGTGTGAAGAGGGTGTTCTGGAGCAGTTGGAAAAGAAGAGTGAGAGCCTAGGCTCCATCGGAGCCTTCCTAGCTGAAGGCAAGACGATCAAAGAGTATGTGGAGACTGAGTTTGCAGATTTTGATGTAAAGCACCTTGCCCGCCAGGGACTGGGCTTCTCCTGCACGTGCGACAGGAAGCAATATGCACAGTATCTCAAACAGCTAGAGCCTCAGGACAAAAGTGAAATCCTCAGTGATGGTCCTTTCCCCTTGGAACTCAACTGCCTCAACTGCAACACTACGTATGAATTCGAAAAAGAAGAACTAGAAAGCCTGTTGTCATGACAGGCCAGGAGAATCAATGATTTTTTTTGCAACATCTGCCTTATATCTGAACGACATCATCGAAGCCGAGGCCCTCAAGGCCGGTGGTACCGATATACGCACTGTAAGTGGCGGGGTCGAATTTCAGGCTGACCTTGCAGGAGCGTACCGCTTCTGCCTATGGTCCAGGACCTCTACACGCCTCATGCTTGGCTTGTTCCAAGATGATGACATTCGCACAGCTGATGAGTTGTATGAAGCTTCCATGATGATCCCTTGGGAAGATTGGGTCAACCCGGAACTTACGTTCTTGGTCACCGAGTCAGTCAAGAACTGCCCCTATCTGAAGAACTCCCATTTTGGAGCCATCAGGCTCAAGGATGCCATCGTCGATCGCATCAGGGAGAAGTTTGAAGACCAGAGACCTATGGTGGACAAGGAAAACAGCGATGTTGTCTTCCACCTCCATATCGAAGAGGACGCAGTCAGCTGGTACGTTGACTTCTCAGGCAGAGGCCTGCATAAGAGAGGCTACCGCACTGACCAGACCGATGTGGTACTCAGTGAGTTCCTTGCCTCTTCTGTGCTCTATCGCTCCGAATGGAGAAGGACACTGGAGAACAGTGAGACACCTCCTGTGATGCTCGATCCCTTTTGCGGTTCGGGTACCTTGGCCATCGAGGCCGCCCTCTGGGCAACGGACCAAGCCCCAGGACTTGTCGTAGCACGCAGGTTCGGGTTTCTGAACCTCCCCGTCCATGATCCCGACCTCTGGGATGATGTGGTCGATGAAGCACTTGCTCTCGCTGAAATCGGATGCAAGCGCGATGTAAAGATCTATGCTTGGGACAGTGACCCTAAGGCCATTGCCATTGCCAAGGCGAATGCAAAGGTTGCAAAGGTAGACCAGTTCATTGACTTCCAGGTCAAGGACTTTACTCAGGTAACTAAAGAAGATGTACCAGATACTATAGGGTATGTGGTGACTGACCCTCCCTATGGGATGAGGTTTGCTTCCGACCAACCCCTTGATGTGCTGTACAGGGCCTTAGGCAAACAGCTCAACGAGCTCTTCGGTGGGTGGAGTGTAGCTCTGCTCTGCGGTCAGCAGGAACTGCTCAGCTATGTCGACATGAAGCCGGACAGGACCAACACGGTAAACAACGGGGGAATTCCCTGCCAGATAGCTCACTACTATGTGTTTACCACAGAGGAACGTCAGGCCATGATCGATCGTGCCATCCAGAGGAAGGCCGAACGCCTTGCCCAACCCCTGAGCGATGGAGCTCAGATGGCTTACAACCGCCTGAAGAAGAATATGGAACGAATAGAGCCCTTGATGAAGGCTCAAGGCGTTACCTGTTACCGCATCTACGATGCCGATATGCCTGAGTACAGTGCTGCCATAGATGTCTATGAAGGCAAGTACATCAGTTTGTCTGAATATGCACCACCGGCGACCATCGATGTTGATGACGCTCTCAAGCGTCTGCAAGAACTCATCGATGCCACCGAGCGTGCTACCCTCATTGAAAGGGATATGATCTTCGTCAAGCAAAGGACCCAGCAGAAAGGTGACAGCCAGTATGAGAAGTTGGGCAAGGATGACAAGTTCTACCTGGTCAACGAGAATGGTTCCAGGTACATGGTCAACTTCAGTGACTACCTCGATACGGGCCTCTTTCTGGACCATCGCCCCATCAGAGCCGAGATCGCCAAGATGGCTGAAGGAAAGAGATTTCTCAACCTCTTCTGCTATACCGGTTCTGCTACCGTACAGGCAGCAAAGGGCGGAGCCCTGAGCACCGTAAGTGTCGATACATCATCGGCCTACCTGGACTGGGCAGTGAAGAATATGGAACTCAACGGCTATACCCAGATGAACCACTTCTTCTACCGCAACGACAGCTTCCAGTTCCTCTTTGATACCTACGACAGATTCGACCTCATCTTCTGTGATCCTCCTACCTATTCAAACGGCACAGGACGGGAAAGCTTTGATGTGGACCGCGACCAGGTACGCCTGGTCAAGGCTTGCATGATGCATCTCGATCCCAAGGGAACCCTTATCTTCAGTTGCAACTATCGCAAGTTCAAGCTGGATGAGCGTCTCTCAGAGGAGTACAACGTGGAAGACATCACGGCAAGGAGCATCGGAGATGACTTTGCCCGCGACCAGAAGATCCACTACTGTTTCCTTATCAAGCATAGGACTGTGGTTAAGGTAGCCCCTCCTAAGAAGAAGTTGGTGCTGAAGAACAGGGAACAGGAAACAGAAGATTTCGATAACGAGTAAGACAAAGAGAACCAGATCAGAGCGCAATACAGAAGCGTATTGTTGATCAGGTTATACGTACAAAAAGAGCGGAAGGGGTGAAAGCCTTGTCCGCTCTTTTTATAGTGAAAGCTAACGAGTAGAAAACGTAGATTCCATCGAAAGAATGATACTCGTCAAAAGGAAATACAAACCTAAACATTTCCGGACAATAATCCCAAAAAGAAAGATTTCTCGCTACCTTGTATCTTTTCCAGTTAGAGCAATTCACTGGACAACCAACCAACCTTCCCTTGATGTTGACCATCCAATATCCGCACTTGAATCATATACAGGGATGAAGTATCTATCACCTCTGCTCTCGTGTTATCCTCAACTATAAAGGCCTGACCATTATTTGCCATTTGCATCATCGCAGCATGTTGCTTTCTAGAAGCAAGGCTCACCAGCTCATCCCAATTGGCTTTAGTGGTACCTACTATCAAGTAGGGAATCGTAATCTTGCTTCCAATGCTGCTTGAGATTTGATATGAAGATGTAGAATCAGAGGTCGTTGTGGAGTTCAAACAACTGCGGCATTGCATAAACATGAACACAAAAAAAAGAAAAACAATTCCTAGGATAATGAGTGAAGATTTACACCCACTACGTTTTTTTACTGGATCTTCAGGAGAGACCATACAAACACCTCCAAAACGAATATCACGATGAATCATAGCACAGAGCTATCTTACTCACAAATATTCTTTTCAGTAATCAGTACAATCAGTACAAATTTTTCAAGAAGCTTACATGTCAGCCGAAGGGGCGGAAGAGAAAAGAGATTTCTGATATATATTCTCGATTATTTGGAATTGAACCATCACTACAATCATCCCAATTTTTCCCCCATCCCTTTTCCTCTTTCTTATGCTACACTACGCTCATGAACAAGCCTAAAATCCAAGAAGCAATGCTTCGTTGTCCCTTTTGCAACACCGAACAGCAACACAACCTCTATCCTGTTGTTGATCTTGTAGAGAATCCCTCACTGAAGCTGGGCCTCCTTACAGACGCCCTCTTCAGCGTGCGCTGCAAGAAGTGCAACAACCTGTTTTCCGTGATGCACGAGATGCTTGTCATGGACAAGGAAGCTTCCTTTGCCATACTGCTAGCACCAGAGAGTGAACTGACTGAGATAAAGGAACCATCAGAAGAGATCGGGCAGTTTACCACACTGAGGCTGGTAAACTCTTCTGACGAGCTGAAGGAGAAAATCCTGCTCTTGGATGCCGGGCTCGATGACAAGACCATTGAGCTGTGCAAGATGTACCTCCTGATGAAGATGGAGAGACCAGGTCTAACCCTGCTCTATGCAGACCACCAGGTGGGTGAGTCTCAGATGCTCTTCTCCGCCTTCAACGAGAAGGACGAGATGGAAGAGACCATCCAATGTTCGGATGGTCTCTATACACAGCTGCTCAAGACTGCAGAAGAGTTCTCCCTAAAACAGGGGTACTTCCTTCGTATCAACCAAGCGTGGGCTTTCAACGCTATCAAAAACAGCGCTGGTTAGGCTCCTTGGTACACGTTGCACACTGGTAGCAGATCTCATTGGGCATGACCTTGCCTTCGGCAAAGTCGTGAACGCTATTCAGCGTTGTCTCTGCAATATTATGCAGGGCCTCATTGGTAAGGAATGCCTGGTGGCTGGTAACCAGTACATTGGGCATGGCTATCAGGAGCATCAGCGTATCATCATCGAAGAGGGTTGCACTTCTATCCTCATAGAATAGCTCCCCCTCCTCCTCGTAGACATCCAAGGCTGCAGAACCTATCTTCCTACTCTTGATCCCTTCCAGGAGCGCCTGGCTATCGACAAGGCCTCCACGGGAGGTATTGACCAACACCACACCCTGCTTCATCAGGGTGATGCTTTCCTTGTCTATCAGATGCACTGATTCTGGGGTAAGCGGACAGTGCAGGCTGATGATGTCAGCCTGTTTGCAGAGCTCTTCAAACGAACAGTACTGGACACCTTCCAAGCTCGTATCCGGATAGGGGTCAAAGGCCAGCACCTTCATGCCAAACCCCTTGCACAGGGTGATGAATATCTTACCGATCTTTCCTGTCCCCACCACACCAACAGTCTTTCCATGCAGATCAAAGCCAACCAGGCCATTGAGGCTGAAGTTGAACTCTCGTGTCCTCACATATGCATGATGGATCTGACGCACCACACTCAACAACAAGGCCATGGCATGTTCGGCGACAGCATAGGGTGAATAGGCCGGGACACGCACGACATGGATTTTTCCAAACGCACTCTTGAAGTCCACGTTATTGTACCCTGCACATCGCATAGCGATGAGGCGTACCCCATCCTCATAGAGACGATCGATGACTACATCTGTTATGTGGTCGTTGACGAAGGCACAGACAACATCGTACCCCTTTGCAAGCGGTGCGGTATTTTCATTAAGCTTCGATTCAAAATAGGTAATATGTATATCATAATCAGCAACTAGCTGATCGAAGTATGTCTTGTCGTAGGGCTTGGTATCAAAAAAAGCGATTCTTGTCATACTGAATTTTCCTCTCTGTTGTACCTATGGTAGCACAGACAGGACAAAGGTTCTATTTTATCGAGGGGGAATATGCGAATAATGCAATTTCAAAACAACCGCAAGAAAGCTAATGTTTAGACCCAGTACGTTTACCATTCATCTTGTGCATTTATTTAACCAACACAGTTACATGAAAGAAAGCAGTCTCAGTTCTGCTTTTCTAAAGAATTTAGAATCTGTTCTTTTTCTCTTGGGTTTAATGTACGAGAAGCAGATACAGCAGCATGTACCTGAGCCATAAAAACTTTCCCTGCTTCACCTTGCTTAATAATTGATTTACTATGGAGTCCTTCAACAATGAATTTTCGGGAACTGGTTACTATATTCTTTTTTCCACAATAAACGAATGAAGTTTGTTGCACATTCGGGAAGGAAAGTGATTGCATATTGGCATTTATATCTATTACTGCTTGGGGATCCCTCAATAGAAAAAGTTTATGGGTATGTTCTTGCGAAGAGGCAGGAAACAACCATACTGAATCTCCATCAACAAATGCAACAACAGCAACATGGATAGAACAGTCAGAGGCAAAAGGGCCTCTAAAAATATCTCCAGTTGAAATATCATACAGCTTGAGGAGTACGCCTATTCCTAAATCCATTACTGTCTGCAGTTACAGGTGGAATTAGACGATTCAGTAAATACACTTTCTGCTAGGGATAATTCTGTCGGATCCATTTCAAAAGGATCAGTTTTGAACAAACTCTGCAAACGCTTAGCTTCTTCTACAGTAGGATTTTTGAAAAAGTCCTCATAGCACATGTCTCTCTTCTTCTTATAATCTGTGCCAGCAAGTTCTTTTTCAAATTTTTTCCATTCTGGGAATTGATGGGCCAAATGTATTATTGCATCTCTACCAAATTGACCGAATGTGGAGATAGCAAAATCAAGTGCTTCAATATCTGATTCGGAAAGTAGGTCTTGCTGAGAAATGTCAGATATATATACTTTCTCTGAGGGTCTATCGACTTCTATGCTGCTTTCAACTAACGCCCTTTCCTCACTTGAAAGTTTGGAAAGAAAATAATCATCTTTTTTAATTATGTTATAGGTACTTGATGCAACAGGCCCATTACGCATCGCACAAAAATGATCACATAAAATAGGAGACGCATAATATCTTATGCTATATCTTTCTGCAAAATAGAGATATTTCAATAGCTTAAGATAATTGTTTTCTTTTGTTTTTTTCTGAAGATAAGCAAGTGTCTGTAAAGCTTTTTCAATCGAAAAAGAACTGATATTCATTATTTCTCCTTGATAATTCGATAGCCAATTTTTTAGACACACAAATGCTACAAAAACAAAAAAGAAGCATATTGAATGATAATACTCTTTGTGAGCACACCTATAAAATACCATTGTTGAACGGTATAAGCAAGGGGTTCAGGTATTCAAATTGGGTATGGCCAATTGTCTTGTATGGAAGATTTATAAGAAGTGAGTTAAGCCAAAAAAGAGGGCGGGGAAAGCCGCCCTCCATTACTTTCTCTTACAGGACTACCTCTTCCCACACATCGATGAGCAGTTGGTAATCACCATCGATGGCACTGATGTCAGCCTCAAGAAGCCTATCAGGATCGACCATCGCCCAATCGATATCATACCCGGCTTGCATGGCCAACTGGTAGAAGAACAGGCGTGTGGTGCGACCATTGCCATCACGGAACGGA
>Ga0209414_1000077_pt1 | contig 40952 bp, 61 predicted proteins | sample LakVidmifraction_4_FD_181154 | JGI IMG/M metagenome (GOLD analysis project Ga0209414, IMG submission 181154) | Hypersaline microbial communities from Lake Vida, Antarctica - Brine Hole Two &gt;0.2 micron (SPAdes) (version 2) | ecosystem: Environmental > Aquatic > Non-marine Saline and Alkaline >...
TTTAATTATTATTACCTCTCTTCTATAAAGATACGAAAAATATCCTGGGTAGCCTAGTTTCTCGTGCATTACTTTTTAGAAATATTAATAAATAAAGTTATATGGTTTCTATAATATTATCTATAATTTTAACTTGATTTTGGATAGTTTTACGTAATGATTTAATACCTTTACCTTTAGCGATTTTGATATCTATAATCTGAAGTATGTCGTATAGATTTTCTTGTTGTTTACTTAAATAATCCATTTATATTATGTTTTTAGATGGGGTTGAATATAGTACTTCTATAATTTTTGTTTCTTTAATGCTTGGGATGTTATAATCTAAATTATTACCCTCATCAATAAGCTTTTTTATTATTATAGTTTCTGCATCAAGACATGAAATCCCATTTACTAAAAACTGTTCTCTTTGTTTTTGAATTTTACCATTTTCTGAAATTTCTTTAAATTCAACATTAACTAAATAGTACTTTTTCATAATTATATTTTAGGGGTTATTATTATACGTAAATATAAAATGGCTCCCTTAGGGAGCCAAATAAGTTTTAATTTATTTTAATTTATTTTTTATTTTTTTTTAGTAGGTTTTATCTTTTCAACAATATCTTCAACATCTTGTTTCAAATCTTTATACTTGTCTTCAACATAATCAGGTATACCATCTTCATCTACATCTTTAAAAACATTTAGATGTTTTGTGATTAGGTAAATTGATAATCCTACTGTTACTAATACGAGTAATACAATTAATAGTGTCTGCATTTGTTTTTGTTTAGTTTAATTTAATATTGAATATTTTTTGTATAGAATATCTCTATATGTTGAACATAAATATGTGATTACTGATAACTTCATGGGAGTTTTTCCATCTTTTATAAGTTTTGTTATAATTTCAAACATTTTTATTTGACAGTCAATGTGTAATTCAGGATGTATTCCTTTAGGAATGTATTTTTTAATAATTTTAATAATAAATTTTTCTAGATAATTATTTATTACCATATTTCTATTTCGATTGATGTTAAATTCTCAATTTCTAATTTAATTAATGGTGGAATTTTCAATTCAACAAAACGATTTATATTAAAAGTACATTCCTGGAGTACTTCACCAACCATAATTTCAGGATTGAAAATTTCTTCTAATCTAACACCAATTCTTTTAGGATTTTGGTATTCTATTATATCTCTTAAAGCATAATATTCATCCTTAACAGGTAAATTTTTAATGTTAGTTAATTGTTTTGGTGTGAATTTATCATCGATACATAGTACAATACTTCCTACTTTCATGTTTATTAAGATTTTCTGTTATTAGATTTTTGACGTTCTATTAGAGTTTTAGTACTATCTATAATAACTCCCGACCCTGTATAATATACTTGTTGGTTAGTTCTAAACATAAATACTGGACCCTTATATTCTATTATTTCTGGAGGGTTGATTTTAGTAAGTTCTAATCGTCGAGGTTGATATGTTGGTTTTATGTATCTTCTTAATCCATCAAATGATCTAAAAGTGGTTGAAGTTACTCTATACCAATTATTTAACTTGTCTAGATAAATTTCTAATACGGTTTCTGTTGGGAAATCATATATCATCTTCTCTAAATGCCCTTGTTTTTCAGCCATGTTTTTTTAGTTTATAGGTGAGAGGGTTTTGATGGTTAATTTTTTTGTAATATTTAATAATAATTCAGTTTCATTTTTAAACATTTCATCTTCTATCCGTTGCCTATCCCTACTAATTGCAGATTTAACTACGGATTGTAATTCTAATGCAAATCTTCCACTAATTTCATTAGTATAGTAGAATTTATGGTTTGTAATTTTTACTATATTATTTGTAATTAACACAAAATAATTTAATCCTTTATTATCTAGATAGAAATGTTCCCTTAAAGGATCCATTAATAGCTTGGTTTGGGGGTGATCAAGCAATTTATCAATTATAGTTGTTAATTGTGTCTCCTTAGCAGAAGGTTTAAATTTTAAGAAAAATAGATTCATAACCATTAAAATTTAGATTTTAGTTCTTGATTTTTTATTATATTTTTTAATTTATTTACATATGCTGGATCCTCACCATAATTTTGAGAGATATAATCAAAGTATTGAGACTCTATCCTTATCTTATTTAGATATGCGTTTGAAAATAGGGCATAGTCATATAAACTGTCAGTCCAATTATCATATTGTGCATGACCTAATGCAGTCCCATTTGCCGTAGTTGATCTAGCTCTAGCCTGTTTCATTCCAAATAAGTTATTAGCATATATAAATGACTTTGATGTGAAATTACCAGTTTCTAATTTTGCTTGAGCTAATACAATGTGTGGAAATCTAAAATTTAAGTTGTTTATCTTTAAAATTAATTTTTCTTCAGAGAACTCATTAAATTCCCCTAATATAATTAATTTCTCTTCTTGAGATAAATTCCCCACTTTTGTTTTATCTGTTGATGATTTTAATCCTAGAATTATAAAAAACCCAATTATGAGTAGTGTTCCTCCAAATATTATTTTACCAAATTTAACTTTAGAGTAAATTAATAAATTTTTATTGTATCTATATAACATTTTTACATATTTAAATTAATATTACTTTTTTTAACTTCTTGAACATGCTTACATCCTATTTCTCTTTTAGCTCTAAAAAACCCAAAACAATTACATTTGTAAGTAGTGGGGTTTACTTGAGTTACAGTATAAGTTTTATCACTACTAGATGATTTAAATTTAAAAACCTTTACCTCTATTATTTTAGGTATTTTTAATTTAGGTTGAGTAATATCTTCTAGAGTAGTTTGTGGATGAACTTTAATCCAAGATGGAGTATGATAAGTCCCAGATGGTAGTTTTAATATACCTCCTTTCCCTACAGTAGATCTTGGTACCTCATAGGTATGTCTAGTTACAAATAATGACCCTTCTGTTGGATCAATGCTTAAAGAACCTTGACTGTATATTACTTCGCCATTTACTTTCCATAATCCCATAACCTTTATTTTAATTTTATTACATAAATATAATAAAGCTCCCTCAGGGAGCCAAATTATTTAGTATAAGTTTTAAATGATATTATAAGCCTGCTATTTTTTTAAAGTATTTCACCCCTTCATCAACCGATTTACGTTTACTAAAATATTCAAACATATCATTTAACCAATTTCCTGAATCTGACATTTCTAATTTACTATATTGTAGTTCTTCTTGGTACTCATCACTTTGAAGGTATTTTTCAATTTCTTCTTCACTATATTGTTCGCCAGCTAGGGTTTGGAAGAAATTAAATTCACTTTCATCTACAATAGAATCACCTTCACTAACTGTTTCTTCTTCTAGGTCATTAACTTCAGCACCTAAAGAAGATTTTTTATTATAATTTTTCTTTAACTCTATTGCTAAATGGTTAACTATATCGTCAATAAAGAATTCATCATACTTAAGTAAATCTTGAATTAAGTCATCTCCCAAATCTAAGATTTTATTCTTTATTTCAATATCAAGTAAACCCTCAATACGAGAACCCTCTTGTGAAGATACTTCATCTACTCCTTCTTCTTTAGACATCATATCTTTTATTTTTGAAGCTTTATATTGATCACTATCAACATCAGGTAATGTATCTATTTTACCTTGTTTCATTAGTTGCATTAATTTGATTTTCTCGTTTTCTTGTGGTGTCATTTCTCTATTATTTTATATTTTATAAATATTGCCCCCTTTCGGGGGCAATTAATTGTTATGATGCGAATTCTAATGCTTTTTCAAACATTTTGGCATTTATATCCATATCTTGTTTAAAATTCTTAATTGGACGTGCTCTACGAACTTTATTTTTATTTGTTTTATATAAAAAATTACCTTCAATTATATTTTCTTGAACACGATTGAAAACTTCCCACAAACCTAAACCTTCGTCTTCTAATCTTTGGGCTTTTAAAATCTCGTCAATTGTTAATTCTGATAATTCGTTATTTGTTCCTTCTAATCTAATTTCAATAAGAGACTTAGCTAAATTTAAAACTTGTTCTTCATTTAACTCTGTATTTTTCATCTTATTTAGTGATTCTATAGTTAATGGTAATTTAGCAACTAATTCTTTAATTGTGGTTTGTAACTCACCAAATTCATAACCCATATGACGAATTTTCATTGAGTTAAACTCTGTTGTGGCTATTACTAATCCGTTAGAACAAATCATTCTAAAAAGACCTGCTTGGAACTTGAATGAATTCTTACCATCATGAGAATTAGTAAGTAATACTTGAGGATAAACTGTATCTCCATCTTCCCCGTTAATTACAACCTCGTTGTTTCTAAATATAACTAAGTGTTTTTGAAAACCAACAGTACTGGTTTTTCTTGCTTTAACTTCTTTAGCATCAGTAACACCCCATCCTAATAACTCCATATCTTTAATTACTTGTGAAGTTGGGATGTGAGTATACTTACTTGAAGTTGAATCAGCACTCTTTTCAGTAAAAATACTTGGAGCAATTGTTTTTAATTCTTCTAAACTTAAAAATTCTGCATTTTGGGTGTTTAACATAACCTTATATTTTAAATTTGTATCGCTCGAACCATTCGAACACGTAAATATACGAATTTCCTGTTGCGTAGCCTAGTTTCCTGTGCCTTACTTTTTAAAGGTTACCCATAGATAACAAAATATTAATATTAATAAACTTCCTATTAACCCCTGTAATAATATTATACTAGACTTTTCCATTTTTATTTTTTTACAAATTCATGATACGCTCGAACCATTTGAATGAGTAAACATATGAACTTCCTGTTGAGTAGCCTAGTTTCCTGTGAATTATTTTTAATTACTTTACGTATTCAAAGTATTTTTTTGTTAATTCCATACGATGAGATAAACCTATTGTTCCGCCATTAATACGTTTAGATAGTTTTAAGATAGTATTATCCGAGATTCCTTCATCACAAATAGACCAAAGTTTATTCCTGTCAAAAAAGAATATTGCTGATTCAAATGAAAATTCAGACTCAACTAAGTCAGGATTAACCAGGATATTGGGGTTTTTTAAATGATTAGATAAAGCTTGGTAATTTGCTTTACCTGTGGTTTGTAAGGCTCCTCTCCCTCTAAATTTCCATCCATCTCCTGATGCCTCATTTCCATTGGACATTCTAGATGCATATACTAAGTTTGCTATTTGTTGAGGTTTTCTTTGGTAAAGTAATGCCTTTTCTAAAGTAGGGAAGTACTTTTTAAATGTACTCTGTAAGCCTTTAGCACTATAATTTAAATTTTCTGTAAATAATTTAAAATTTCCAGTTTCATGTGAGGTTTGGGCAAAAAAGTGTGCTGCTCTTAATGGAGTCATTTTATAGAACTCCATGGCTTTTTTCATTGTATTTGGTCCGAATACTCCATCATCATCCACTCCAATTTTAGTCTGTAATATTTTTAGGCTCATAATTTTTCTTCTTCGTTTGTGTTATCTCTTTTGCCAAATATTTTACCTACCTCAGCAATACCAAATGATCCTAAAGTAACAATAACAAAAGAATTATAAATAAATTCATTAACTTCTAATCCTTTACCAAATAACCCTGATATTATATCTGCTGTTGCAAATATTACCATTATAACAAATGAAGCAAATCCTACTACAGATTTTTCATTTATATCATTTTTATCTTTAAACATATTTTTAAAAAATTCCATAATTTTAGGGGGGAATGAATCCATAATTTATTATATTTGTCGTAAATAAATATGAAAACTATTGAGAAAAAATTTAGGATCTAACTATATAATCATCTTCCACTTCTCCATTTACTAACCCAATTTCCCTAAAATGTTCTAACATATTATCATCCATTTCCCAATCAACATGCTGTGTGGAAGGTATGTATTTATCTTCTTGAATGCCTTCGATTTGCTTTTTATCGAATACATTACCCACATATAAAAAATAACAATTATAACATAACATTTCAATGTTCTCAACTTTCCAATTTTTTTTATTATAATCTTTAAAAGCTATCAATAGGGGGGATTTATAATCACTGACTCTTTGTTCTTTATGACCACATCTGCAACATTCTTCCTTAATTACCCCCTCCTGTACTAGTCTAGCTTTATACCTATTTAAATCATATGAATCAGTATAAGTTTCACCCGACATTAATTCTCCCAAATTAGGTTCTTTACCTCCAAAATGTTTTCTTATACCTTTACCTTGCTGGTTTTTGTGTATTTCGAATAAGGTTTTACCTGTTGCTTCATCTACAAATACCTTAGCAAATTTTCTATAATGTTGGGGTGAGCAGTGGAGATATCTACTTGCGGCTGCATTAGATTTAGTAACCTTCATTGCCCTTATTATATCCTCTTTGGATATAGGTCTTGGTTTTCTACCTTTTTTCATCGAAAATGTTAGGTTTTATTTTTATAACTGTAAGCCATAAATCTTCAGCATTTTTTAATGGAATTTCCTCACCATCTTCACCCATATAAAGACCATTTTGTGAACCATCTTCATTATTTCTTTCATAAATGTAGAAAGATAATAACTCGTAAATTTCTTTCCCAAAAGCAAGATGTATAAGTGAATCTATAATTTGGTAATAATTTTCTTCATAATCAAACAAATCTATACTATAATCTCTTTTAAGGGTATAAGATTTAGTAACAGCATACTCCATTTGATTTACTAAATTAATAAATAAATCCTTTTTTTGATCAAATATTTTTTTGTTTTTTCTCTTAATTGAAGTATCAGCTTGTAAAAGTTGATTTAGAGATTGTTTAAGTAAGTCTAGTGGATCTTTTTCCATTTCGTAACAATTTTAGTGTTAAGTTTATTTCTTTACACTTTTCAAATTCATCAATTGATTCAAAGTAACCTAATGATGAACTTAAAGCATTTTCCCATCCTTTTTTTTCGATTATTATTGATGATTTTGTAGTATTCACATCACAAATTTCAGCAATAGGTTTATTTTTTTCCATTGCGTATTTTATACCTGTAAAGGTTTCATCAAATATAAAACTTTTATTCTCACTAACAAATTTATTTAGGTGAGCTTGGGTAGCACCTAACATCTTGATATTTATTAATTTTCTTTTAATCCCCATTTATTTTTTAAAAACAATTTCAATTACAAATGAGGCGAATGAAGATAGAGGGATTTGGAAAGCAACTACGTTTTTTTCTGGAGCACTTATATCTTCATCAAACTCAAGTTTAAATTCATTAAATTTTGGTGCTAATAATATAGCAACATCATTTTGTAGTGCTGCTAACATCTCATGGGAGGGGTTCATCATTTCATTACCCTTTTCATCCAATGGGAAGAATTTTACCTTAATTCCCATTTTCGTAGGATTTTTATTAACGGAAAACAACATATTATATTTCCTTTTACCTAAAGTTATTTTATATGTTAAAGTCCCATCACCTTCTCCTATTTCATTTATTAATTCCTCATTTAAGAAATATTCTGCTAATTTGCTCATCGTTTATATTGTGTTTAGTGATAAATATTATACAATTTCATATTCTATTTCAATTGGACCAAATCCCCATGTTTCTTTATTTTCTGTTTTTTCTTGAGCTATAACAGCTCTATACATATCATTTACTTTTTTATTAATTCCATCTAAAAACCCACCACCACCTTTACCATGATATATGTGAAACAGTGGTGGAGAGTAGATTGCTTTAAGTTTAAAACCATGTTTAATTGCTTTTTTCTGGACATTTGTATCACTGTATAAAACATATATTAATTCTTCTTCAAATCCCCTAATCTCATTCCAAATATCTTTATGTGCTAATTGAAAATCACCACAACAATTTATAATACTATAGTTATCACCTTCAACTACAGTTTCTTCAAATTTACGTTCTTCACTATTTTTAATTAAGTGTTCTCTTAATTCACGCCATTCATTATATTTCCTTTCACCACCATGAAACGCTTCAATATCGCCCCATTCAATATGTCTACGTGATATTGTATAAAAGGTATCATCGTTTAAATCGTTTAATATCGTTTTTTCCAGCACATCTCTGGGTGGGGCAATTACATCAATGTTTGTTGATACAATATAATCCCCAGTAGCACGCCTAATACCAATATTGCGTCCTAATACTTCATTACATATTTGAGCATGTGGGTCATTATTAGTTAATATTGATGCTATTTCAGGGGTAATTACTATGTGCTTTAAATTACCTTTATTTTGGATATTGTCTTTTATATCCCAAAGTAATGGTCTATCATTTGGTGAGTTCCAATCTACAAGTATTACTTCATCAAATGTATCTATTAATGAATTAAGACAATATGTAGCTCTACTGGAGAGGTTACCTCCATAATCATCATTTCTTGTAATAACAATAGCACTTATTTTCATTTATAGTTTATTATATTATCTGAACATATCCCTATATGTCCTTCTAGGTTATAATTTTCTGGTGGGGTTACTGCTATACTATTTTTACACGGTATGTTTGGATAAGCCCATAAATACCCTTTTGAGGTTAGTGTTACATCGTCTTTTTGATGCCAAAAATAATTTAAGTAGATGCCCACTTTGTCTAATATATTAAGTTGGGATATGGTATCCAAACTTTTTGCATGAATCCAAAATTTATTTGAATGATGTTTTAATAAGTCAAGGGGGAAATCATATTGTGGTATATCATGTCCTAGTTTAAATTTACCATCAACATACCAAACATCAATTTCTACTTGAAATTCTTGTTTTATAGCTTCAAAAATATAATCAGGATGATTTTCTTTATCAGATTGAATACTGTTTAAATTCCCTCTATGTGATATTAAAATCATACCTCTCCTTTATAATTGTTTAAAAAATATTCAAGATCTAAAGGTGTACCTAACCCAAACATTTTTTCAATATTAAAAATTTTAATTTTTTTACAATCTAATATAGCCTCATTAAAACTTGGACAAGTATAAAATTCCCCATTAGTTCTAATATTTTTAGATATCATTTGTTCAGCATATTTAACATAATCCGAACCATGTTTCCAATAATATACTCCTACAGTTGCTGTATCTGATATTGGATTTTTCTCTGCAACTTCTGTTACAAAACCATTTTCATCTAATTTTACAAATGACCATTTGGGGTGGGTTGCTTTAAATGTTAATATCCCACCATCTAAATTTTGCTCATTCATTTTATACATGAATTCATTTGAATCCCATTCTATAAATTGATCTGAATTAGCCATTATTAATGGTGAATTTGTGTTAATATGTTCTTTAGCTAGTAAAGTTGTACATGCTGCACCTTCAGTTATACCCTTAACTTCTACTATTTTACAATTTGGGGTAATTAAGTTTAATAATGTATCTAAATTATATTTTTCTCTATGTTCTTTTTGAACTACATAAATAAAATTAGCATCAATATTAAGATTTTCAACTACGACTTGTATCATTGGTTTACCTTTAACCTCAATAAGAGGTTTTGGGAAAACATAATTAGCTTCAGCAAATCTACTGCCAGCTCCAGCCATAGGTATTAATATGTTTAATTTACCCCCTTGCCATTTTGGTATTTTATTTGTTTTATTCATATTAAGTTTTTCTAAGATATTTTTTATAGTTACATCTTTAGGACTATCTACTCTTAATACATCAGCTCTTGAACGTGCTGCTGCTAATAAACCCGCAGGTGAATCTTCTATTATTAATGTTTCTTCAGGAAGCACATTCATTATAGACATGGCTTTCCAATACATTTCAGGATGGGGTTTACCATTCCCAACATCCTCATTTGATATAATTAAATCCATTTGTTCAATTAAATCTAATTTAGATAATATAGTTAATACTGAGCGTCTAATAGAATTTGAACAGCATGCTATTTTATAACCTAGGCGTCGTAGTTCTTTAAGAGTTGTTTTGATATATTGATCAGGAACTATATCTTGCAATTTATCAATAGTAATTTCTTGTTTTCTATTCCAAATTTGATTATGGAGATTAGATAATAAACCTCTTTCCTTAGTAAGAATTTCGAGTTTTTCACTTGTTTTTAACCCATCAAATTTTTGTAGGTGGTCTTGTTTACTAATTATGTATAAGTCATCTACTTCTTTCAAAGCAATGTTAAGTGCTTCGTAGTGAAGATCCTTACTTGAAATTAATACTCCATCCAAATCGAATATTATTAATTTTTTACCAGTCATATATAGTTTTATCTTTATACCAATCTACTAAATTAACGGCCATTTTTAACCAATATACACCTACTTCTTTGTCTAAACAAATATCTGTGAAAAAACTTATATCATTGTCTATTAAATTTTGGTAGTTTAGTTTAAATTCCATATTCTTATTCTCCATATAATTCCAAATTATAAGTGCTTCTGGAGGTATTGGTAGCATTTCATCTATCTGGAAATCAAACATTAATAACATATCTTCGATTTTACCATATATAATATTATCTGATGGGTAGTCGTGGGATGTATGATGATAAATTAAGTGGTATTCTAAGTCTTTTCTAACACCCTCTTTACAAGTAGCCATAAATGATAATTGTCTACCTTTTAAACTATCTAATAAATGATCTAAATTAGATATAATAGTATCACTTCTAACTTTTAATATTTCATCGACCTTACCTTCTAATGCTTTAATACCCTCAAAAGTAGATTTAACCTGCAAGTTAACATTTAGATATCCAGGGTAGAGGGGTTTTTTTACTAATATAACTTCAATTCCCTTAGATTTTATATAGTCTATTTGAAATTGATATTCATCATCCCATATAGCCCAAACTACATTATCAAATTTTGAATAATGATCTGCTACTTCTTTATAGTAGTCTGTGGGTCCTTGTAGAACTATACCTTGCATTAATCTTCTAGGTTATAAAGTTTCATTATGCCTTCTTTAAGAGTGGTGATTGGTTTCCAATAATTTAAAATGAAGGTATTAGGTTCATTCATAGCATTACGTTGGGTGTTGTCTTTTGTTGGTGATGGAATGGTAGGTACATTTAATATAGATGAAATTTCATTAATTGTATTCCATTTAAAACTACTAATATGATATTCTTCATTTTTAGGTAAAGTATAATATTTGAGGGCTAATGAAAATAAAGCCTCACAAGCATCATCAGCATATAAAAATTGCCTAGATTCAGTACCATCTGTTCTCATATGAATTACACCTTCATTTTTAGCCATTTTAATAAAGTCTGTAATAACATGGGATTTTTCTTCATTATATTCTCTACCATATACATTCCAAAATTTTATTAATAGTCCTCCTCTATCTTTAGTAATTTTTTCACCTAAAGACTTCAACATTCCATAACTTGAATATGACATTTCAGCCATTTGGGATGAAGCAAATAAGAATGGTTTATCTGCTCTTCGTATGGCATCAAAAGTATTAGACATTATCCTCATATTATTGATTATAAAATCACTTGTGTCTTGATATTGTTCTAAATACTTAGCCCCACCCACATCAAATGCTAAAAAGTATACTATATCACACTCCTGAAGGTAATGTTTGAGTAGGGAATTTGGTTCGTTTCTTAAGTCTTGATATTCTTCATTTTGGATGTCAAATTCTAAAACTTCTTCCCCTTTATTTTTAAGATATTCTACTAAATGTGAACCAATTTGACCTGAGGAGCCTAATATTAGGTGAATCATATTATTTTTTTATCTTTTAATTTTTTAATTCCTATATTTAAGTATTCTTTTATTTTAGATTCAAATAATTCTCTTTGGTTAGGTATATCTTTCAATGCAATTAAATCTTTATAATAACTTGAAAAACCCCCTTTTTTTAGAGGACCTATTGAATATTCAAATATAGTTTCACCACGCATTACCCATTGTTTAAAGTCTACTCCATGTTGTTGAACATATTCAGTTAACATTAATGAATACCAATCATGAGGACCATAACCTACCCAATCTTCTTGTATTGGACATAATTCTTCCATAAAAGATTTACTATATAAATCAAACCATCCTGCCCATTTTGACTTTTGTGTTTCATTTATTTCTATATCTTGTTCGCTTATTTTAGAAGCATATCTAACATCAAAAATATCTACATTATCCCAATCTTTATATGTTGTTTCAATATTTTCATTTGATATTTCATCCCACGAGTCATCCCACAATTTATTAATTTCAGGTGTAACAACAAAATATTTATTAGGAACTTTTTTAGAAGCACTAATTAAATAAGAAAGTAAATATTCACTAAAGTACATATCAGGACATACATTAATGTAAAAATCAACTTCTTTTGATATCGATTCTCGCTGGAAGTCTAGATGTCCATATAATTTATCTCCATCATATATTTTAGGAGAATATTGATAATCAATTAATAATTTAGATAATTGATTGAATTTATATATAAAGAATTGTTTGGGTAATTTACTATTATCCCAATCAATTAAATATGAAGATAAATTTAAGCATGCTGATATTTCAATTGTATCATCCTCAGTTAAATGGTATTTTGATTTTTTAAATTGTATGAAAGATGTCATACAATAGTCTATCTCCCACGGAAGAAGATGATAGGTGATTTTATAATTCATTCCACATTTTTTCAATTCCATATTTCAAACCTTGAATATTAAACATTACTATGTCATCTATCCCAATATTATTACCTATATAGCCACTACCTCTTTTTTTATTATTAATATTAATATTAACTTGAGATTTTGTGATTTGTTTTAATAAGGTAGCTATACTAGATAATGTATATTTCTTAGAATATACTAATTCTACTTCGTTATCCAAAGGATATTCGGGGTTACTTAGATAATATTCTATAACACTAATTAAATCGTCTATATGAACGAAATCAAATAATAGGTCTTGACTAATTTCAATTGGTTGGTTTTGTTTAATTTTAAGTAAACTTGATTTAATAAACCTAGTATCACTTTCACCAGTCCCAAATACTCCATATATTCTGAAATTGTAAGCCTTTTTATCACTACTAAGTATTCTACTTATTATGTTTTTAGACATCCCATAATAATCAATAGGAAAATAATTTTCTACTGTTTTATTTATAATACGGGGAAAGACACCCCTACGTCTGTCAAACTCAGCACCCGAAGCAAAATTAAAGAATTTACCAAATCTATCCTTATTATCCATTAGATGAAAAAACATAGATAAATTTTGATACATAGTTTCAGATGTATCAGGCTGTAGACGGCTGCCCCCTTTAATAGCACAATGTATTACAACATCAAAGTATTTAGTTTGTAAATACGTTGTTACTTGCTGAGCATCGGTTAGATTTAATTCATTACTACTGGGGGAATGTATGTCATGTTTGTCTTGTAAGGCTTTTATTAAATTTTTACCTATAAACCCACTACCACCTGTAATTAATATTTTCATCGTTTTAAGTTTAAATAACAAGGATTATTATTATTAATAAATTTTGTAAATATTTCATATGATAATTCTTCAGGTTTGTATTTTGTTATATTTTTAAATATATCCATAACCTCTAAATCTTCTTCACCCCAATGCGAAAAACCTAAATACCCATATTCTTTATCTCTCCCACCACCTACTAATTTTACAGGTACTCTTTCATGGTTTAAATAATTTCTAATCCATTCAAATGGACGATATAGCACAAATGGTGTTATTGAATATACTATAGGGATTTTATTATCCATAGCTAAACCACAGGCTGCACCTAACATAAGTTGCTCTGAAGATAGAGTGTTAATAAACCTATCAGGGTAGTCTATTTTTATTTTATCCCATAGCCCATATCCTAAATCACCTGTAAGTAAGTAAATATCTTCATTTAGAGACATTTCATCATGTAAGTATTCAGCAAATTTCTTTCTCATAACGATTTATAATTTTCTTCACTCATTATATGGTAATGAGCATTAATCCCTTTTAAGAATGGATATTGGTTTACTGTTGTATAGTGTAATTTGATATTAGGTAAAAAGGACTTTAGACGATTAGTTAAATATTCCTTATCAATTTTATCATAAGCAGCATACCCATTTATATTAACATGAATTTCAATATTATTAACAGGATGTTCTTGTATAAATCTTAAAGACTCCCAAATCGAACCTTCAGCACATTCTCCATCACTAATTAAAACATAAACTTTACGTTTTGGATTAGATAGAGCCCTACCAACACCAATCGTAATACCCGTACCTAAACTACCTGTTGAGCAATATATACCATCATTTTCAGCTCTATGGGGGTGACCTCCATACTTTTTAAATAATTTTTCAGCATCTTTACCTTCATATTTTTCTAAAATAACATAGAGGGCTAAAGCAGCATGACCTGAAGATAGGATGAAAATATCATCTTTATGTTTTTTAGAATAAATTTTATCTATAATATCTACACTTGAAAGGAATGAACCTAAATGTCCTATTTTATTTTTATATGCTATATCTAGTATACGTCTTTTTAAATCTACCATATAAAATTTTCATTATAATATTTAACTATTTGGGGTAATTCATTATCAAATATAGATTTGGGTTTCCAACCTAAGGCTCTCAATTTATCATCATTTAAAGCATATCTAACATCTTGACCTTGTCTTGAGTATGATAAGTCTAAGTAATTATAAAATTGAGAATCTTTACCATGTTGTAATTTAATGATTTTATCTACAGTATCCAAATTAGATTGCTCATAACCTCCACAAATATTATATATTTCATTTGTAGTACCTGATTTTATAATTGTAATTACAGCTTCTGCTGTATCTTTGGCATGTAACCAGTTACGTATAGGAGTTCCGTTATTATGTAGTGGTATTTTTTTATCTAATGTAAGATATTTAATGGTTTTTGGTATTAATTTTTCAGTATACTGCCCTATACCATAATTGTTAGTTGGACGTAATATTACATAAGGTAGATTATAAGTTCTACCCCAAGCCATAATTAATTGATCTGCTGCTGCTTTTGTTGCTGAATATGGGTTGGATGGTTTTAATATATCAGTCTCTATATGTTCTCCATTTGTTATATCACCATAAACTTCATCTGTTGAAAAATGTAATAATATAGGTTTATTTTTACCTTCCCCTCTATAATTTTTAAGAAGTTCAAGTAAATTATGAACACCGTTTACATTAGATTTTACAAATTCATCACTTTTAACTATTGAATTTCCAACGTGAGTTTCAGCGGCAGTATTAATTACATAATCACATTCATATAAAAATTCTAAATCGTTTATATCCGTTCGCTCAAATGAAAAATTGGGGTGTTTTATAAATTCATCATATGAGGGTTTATGATAAGCATAAGTCATTTTATCAACACCATGAACATGCCATCCTTTAGCTAAGCATAATCTAGTAATATAACTTCCTATAAACCCAAATGCTCCTGTAATTATAATTACTTTTTTACTCATTGTCAAAGTATTTATCTACTATAATTTTAATATAATCAATTTGTTCTAATGTAATAACAGGACTACACCCTAAGAAGAAGGTATCAGTTGTTACTTTTCTTGCTATTGGAAAATCATTAATTACTCTTTCAGCATCTATTAAATGTGAGTATGCTGGTTGTAACATGATATTACCTGCAAAATAAGGACGTGTTTGAATTAAATTATCCTCTAAATATTCACAAAATTCTGTTCTTGTAAACCCTGCTCCATCTTTTACTGTAAAAGCGACAGCGAACCAATCAGGATCAGATTTGTCTTGTGCTTTAGGTAATATAAATTTATCTGTATAAGGTTTAAATATATCTACTACAGCAGCATGATTACGTCTACGTAACATCCCAATTTCATCTAGTTTATTTAATTGAGCGTTACCCATTGCTGCTTGAAGTTCAGTGGGTTTTAAATTATATCCAATTTCTTCATAAATATATTTGTGATCAAATATTTCTTCAGGTAAACTAGGCATCCAAGTATTAAACCTACACCCACAACTTCCATTTCTTAAGGCATTAGCTTGACCAGCACAGTAACAACCTCTACCCCAATCTCTAAAACTTCTTAATATTCTTTCGGTGTCTAAATCATTACAAGCCACAAACCCACCTTCACCCATAGTAATGTGATGTGCTGGGTAGAATGAGCATGTAGACATTTTACCAAATGAACCTAATAATTTTCCATCGTATGTTGTACCTAAACCATCACAACAATCTTCTAATAATATTAAATTATATTTTTCTACAATTTCCATTAATCGATCCATATTAGGTGGGTTACCTAATACGTGTGCGAATGTAATAATTTTAGCATCAGGATTCTCTTGGCATACTTTTTCAACTTGGTCTAAGTTTAAATTTAATGTTTCTAATTCAATATCAACAAAGATAGGCTCAAAACCTACTTGAATTGCTGGTGAAAGTGTAGCAGGGAATCCTGCTATAGGGGTAATTACTTTAGTTCCTTTAGGTAAGTTTAAACCACGTTTAGAGGTTAGAGCTAGCATCATAAGTAGATTAGCACTTGAACCACTATTTACTAATACACCTAATTTTTTACCTAATTTTTTTGGGAATTTTCTTTCAAACGCTCCTCCTTCTTTACCTAACACAAGCCAACCTTCAAGCATAGTTTTCACTACAGCTTTGTATTCTTCCTCATTAATATAAGGCCCCGCATATTGGACTAAATCTTTACCTGCCTCCCATTTAGTTTTTTTAGCTTTAACAAATTCTTCTACTAGTTGTAAAATTTCGGTCATAATATATGTGCTATAAATTGCCCTCCTGTATTTTCATGGACATTTGTTTTGGTAAATATATAATTAGGATTATGGGTAGCCAAGGTATTTTCCACCCACTTTATCCCCTCTTCCCCAATATATTGTTGGTGAATATCATCTATTATAATAACGTGATCATTTCTCTTATGTTTTAATATAGCTTCAATCTCCATCTTAAAAGGACTTGTAGAACCATTTCCACCTCCATGAGCATCTATCCAAAACATTGCCCTACCATTTACCCATTCCAAAATTAATTTTTCAATATTATCTTCAGTTGAACCTAAAAAAAGTTTTACTTTGTCCCAAACATCAAGGGGTTGGAAACGATTCATACAATGGTCATAAAAACGTTCTTCAATTTCAATTGATATTATACGTTCAAAATCTAAATCTAAAGCATCCTGGATTGAATCTCCTATATGTGTACCTGTTTCAAAAAATACAGTACAATTTGATTTATATTGTTGAAATAATTTGTTATAAGGCCAATATCCCATTTTCAGTAAATAATTTAGTTATGATGTCAACTATATTTTGTTCATAATCAACATATTTTAATGCTGTTTGATAATTTTCTTCTATAACCTCTTCCCACTCATCATAATCTTCTTCACTAAAATTATTTATAGCATAAATCATGTCATCTATATTATTACATTCAATAATACCATAAGCATTAAAAAAATCTCTAATATTTGAACAACCCCAATATATGGGGATTGTTTTGAGCAAGAATAAATCTAAGATTTTTTCTGTAAAATATCCTCTATGATTTGTGTTTTCAATAGCAATCCCAAACATGCTATCTCCAAATACTTCAACTTTGCCCTTTCTAGCATCATTAATATCGCTTCGATCTCCATATGTTTCAAAAAATTTAATTGGTAATTTTATTTCGTTTTTTCTAGAGGTTAATTCATGTCTAAGAGTATGCCCATATGTTTTATTTAATTTACCAGCTAAATGGGATATTTGATATTTTTTAGGATAAGGTTTTTCATATTGGTATTTTTTAAACCAAGTATGCCCAAAAGGTAAAAACATTGCATTATCACAATTATTTAAAACTTTATCATCCCAAGTCAATATAACTGAAAAGTAATGTTGGTTTTGGATTGCCCAATCGTGTAATAAGAAATACTCGTTAGGTTCCTGTAATACTAAAATATTTATTTCGCTTAAATCTTCTTGTGTTTGTGGGATATCATCTACAAATAAAGTAAAAACCACATCCTTAAGATGTTCCATCTTAGCTTCAAAAACCTTAGCATCAAAATGTTTTATTTTTAATTTCATAATTCATTTATCCAATACTCAATCATCTCATCAATCATTGTTTTAAAATTATATTTTGGCTCCCAACCTGTAGCTTTCCTTAATTTGGTACTATCACCTTTTAAATCTAACAATTCTTCAGGACGGAAGTATTTTTTATCTGTTGTAACATAATCTTCCCAATTTAATCCTAACTTATTAAAAGTATACTCTACTAAATCTCGTACTGAATGGGATACACCGGTTGAACATACAAAGTTATCAGGTTGGTCTAGTTGTAAGATCATCCACATAGCCTCTACGTAATCTTTAGCATGACCCCAATCTCTAGTAGCATCCAAATTTCCTAATACTAATTCACTTTTTTGACCTTTTGCTATTTGAACTGCTGTTTTTACAACCTTATTTGTAACAAAATTTGTTCCTCTTCTTGGGGATTCATGGTTAAATAAAATACCATTTGAAATAAACATCCCATAGGAATTTTTATAATTATTGCTAATATTATAAGCGAATACTTTAGCACATCCATAGGGTGAAACTGGGGTAAGGGGGGTAGTTTCTCTTTGATATCTATCTAAATCTATATTATTCCCGAACATTTCACTGCTGGAGGCTTGATATATTTTAGTATTTGGTTTAGTTAGACGTACAGCTTCAAGTAAATTCAACGTTCCAATACCCGTAGCCTGAGCTGTGTATATGGGTTGGTCAAAAGATATTCTAACGTGGGATTGAGCCGCTAAATTGTAAATTTCATCGGGTTGTGATTGTTGAATAACTGAGATTAATGAAGCTAAATCTGTTAAATCAGCATATATTAATCTACCTTCTAATTGTGAGTAAATTTTGTCTAATCTTGCTGTTTGGTTTTCAGCTACAGAATTGCGTTTGACTGTTCCCCAAACTTCATAACCTTTCTCTAACAAAAATTCTGCTAAATATGATCCGTCTTGGCCAGAGATTCCACTTATGAGTGATATCTTTTTCTTATCCATATAATATAACTTTTATTTAATTAATATAATAACTAATTCTTGTATTACCAAATATACCCTCTAGCACTTTTATTTTTGCTATTCAAAACTTACCAAATGCTAGCTTGGGCTATTTTCTTGCTTTTTCATAATTATCTATAAACCATTTTACTGTTTTTTTAATTCCTGTTTCGAATGGTGTGTATTTAAAACTTGGATAAAGTTCTTTTATTGCAGAGTTATCTGATGGTTTTTTGAATTGTCCATCGGGTTTAGTATTATCAAATATAACTTTACCTTTAAAGTTAAATTCTTGAACTAGTAAATCTACTAAATCTTTAATACTTACTTCATCATCACCACTGAATATTAAAGGATCTATTCCTTTATAATTTTCAAGTGTCCATTCTGCTAAACGAGCAATATCTTCGGAATATATGAATTCTCTTAGGGGTTTCCCACTACCCCACACAGTAAAGTCTGTTTTATTTTCTTTAGCTAAGTGTAATTTATGGATTAACATAGGCATTACGTGTCCATGTTCTAATGAAAAATTATCATTAGGACCATAAATGTTGGAGGGTATAATTGATGTATAATTTAAACCATATTGTTCTCTATATGCTCTAATTTGAACATCAGCCATACGTTTTGCGTATGCGTATGGGTAGTTTGAACTATGTGGTTCTCCAGTGTGGATTTGATCTACCGTTAGTGGATACTTTACATTATCAGGAAATACACAGGTAGATAAAAATGCTACTAAGTTTTTTATTCCTGCTTTGCGAGAGGCTTCAATAACATTAGTATTAATCATTAAATTATCATAGAAATATTCACCTTTAAAGTTCATATTTCCACCTACCCCACCTACCTTACCAGCACAATGGATAACACCTTCAGGTTTAATAGTTTGAAATAAGGTTTCGGTTTGTCTTCTATTAGTTAAATCACAATATTCTCGAGTTAACTTTAATTCGGATTTCATAGCTGAACCAACCATACCACCACCACCAGTAATTAATATTTTCATAATGTTGAATAAAATTTATTTTGTAATCTTTGTCTATCTATATCCTTAATATGGTATAAGGCATATGAATCGTCTTCGCTTGGCAAATCAGCGTATGTCTTCCAACCTACAATTTTTTCGTGGACTTTATTTACCCACTTTATTTCGGGTTTGTTTCTAAAGATTCGATTTTGTAAATCCGGCCAATTGCACCAACCTTGATTATTTAATCTCCAACCCCACTTTATTACGTCACTCTGTTCTAAACCCTTAACAATATTAATGCGGGGCACAGATATCAAATCAATTTCCTCGTTAGATTCTAATACTTGGTGGAGAATATTACAGAATGTTTCTGATAATGTCTCGTCGCTATCTATTTGAAAGATCCATTCTTTAGTACAATAACTTTTACCATTATTTTTGAATGAAGCAAAATCTCCATTTAAATCGAAATGGCATTTTTTAATTTCAAAATTATCTTTATTTTTTTCGATAAATTCATCTACTAAAGTAATTACTTCAACTGTAGCTTTATTATCTAATTGAATAACTAGTTCATCAGTATAACTCATAACTTGAGTTAATTGAGCTAAAAGACGTTTTAAATCTTCGTATTCGTTATATGCTGTTACAAAAAATGATATCATACTATTCTTCAAAAAAATTAATGTAGTCGAGTCCTTCTATAAAGTCTTTTCTAGGAAATTTCTTTAAAGTTTTCATATCAGTTTTATAAGCATAAAAATCTTCAGTACCTGGTATTTTAAATTTACCTTTTTCTTCTTCTGAAATTTCTTTGACTTTTACGCCTGCCCATTCCCAATCATCCACATTAGTACCGTGAATGAATACTGTCCCTTTATCTTGAATATTGATTGTAATAGGATACCATACACGTTTTTCAGCATCTATAAATTTGATATCTTTATAAAGTTCAGGTATTGTACTTTCATATTCTTCAAAATCAAACTCATCTTGTTTCATAAAATCAGAGGTTGAAAATCCACATCCAAAACAATAGTATTTATTGTGAGTTGAATTGAGGGGGGTGACATAAGCGGCATCTGAATTGCACTTGGTGCAAATTTCTAAACTATCTTTCATTAGAATTGTTTTTTAGGTAATGATATTTTTGTAATTGAGGGGAGTTTAATTTCAACTTTTTTAGGGGCATTAGCATCAATTATAGTTTCTAACCTTTCTTGCATTTTTTCTAAAGTAAAATTAGTTTTACAATAATACCCTAAGCGTTTACCTTTATTTTCATAATCTTTATAATTAACTATATAATCTTTTAATATCAATGTAGTAAAATTTACATCAACATCAAACCATTTAGAATCTTTAATTATTAATCGATCTTGAATTGCAGATTCATGTACGGGTTTCAGTTCACCTGGGATTAAGCTAGTAAATTCGGGGTTTAGGAAGTCTAAATGTCCACTCCAGTTTGAGGCTATAATTGGTTTTTTACTTTGGGTGAATTCAAGTAAAGGGCGACCAAATCCTTCCCCTTTAGTTAAACTAATCATTGCTTTAACTTTAGGGTGGTTATATAAATTATTTACATCATCATCATCTATCTCACCATGAATTAAATAGATATTAGGTAATTTTCCTTTTATTCCTTTTCTAATATCATCTATACGACCAAGTATAATTTCTCTATCCATTATAGAAGCAGGACCCGACATAGTTTTTAAAATCAATGCTGGTGTTCTTTTTTTGTTTTTAAATGTTTCTAAAAATGTTTTAACTAAAACACCTACATTTTTTCTATCTTCCCCATAACCTCCTTTTAACCAATGTCCAACAAATAAAAAACAAAATTGTTCATCTATAGTATTTAGGGTTTCTACTAATTTAGTTTGTGGTAAATTCTTTGGTTCTATTGGGAAATATTTTTCAATATCAACACCTTCAAATAAAACCTCAGCATTTTTTTCAAACTTAATTACTCCTTGAGAATTACCATCTTTGTCTTTTTGCTCATATTGGGTATTTTGTAGGGCATATAGTGAATGTTTTGATGAACCTAAGATTAAGTCCATATTATTAGCACCTTGTATAAATCTTACATCACAAGTATCTGTTTCAATTCCTGCAGTTATACCAATATTAAATTTACCTACTTTCTGGAATTCATCTGGGATTGATATTTGGATCCAAACATCGGGTTGTCGTTGGAATGGAGGGGTTATAATTCTGTCTAATAATTTTTTATCTTCAGGGTTGTTTTCATCTAAAGCTCCATATGATGTATTCCCCCATCTTTGGGATATAAAATTAACATCATACTTACCAGAGTTAACTAATGCTCTTGCAATATCTTTACTTCTATTTCCATAACCTGAATATGTCTCTAAAGGACAGCTAACTACTATAAAGGGTTTACTCATAATTAATATAATAATTTATGTTGTGTTTTTTTAATGGGTAATGAATCTATTTTAATAAAATCAAATTTCCTTCTGGGAATAAAATTATCAATAGTGTTATCCATATGTTTAATTATATTCTCATTCATCATTCTGGCAGACATTCCTGACTCATCAGATGTAACCCATTTTCTTGCTAACTTTCCGGCTTCTAAAATATCTTCTTTAGACATTTCGTAAGATTGTTTTAATTTTAAGCCTAATTCTTTAAAATCAACATGATCTTCAAAAATATATGGGGTAGTTGGTGAACCTACTAAAGTAGATACTTTAGGAAATATAGGTATAGCCCACTTTCCATGGTTTTTATAAGTACCATAGTGGTTTGAGGGAAATTCTGAGTTGAATTTAATCCAATCTCCATTTTCATCTTCAAATCTCATTTGATCTTGCATTCCACCTGTTACATTAGCTAAAATCATAGTACCTGCCATCATAGATTCAGTTAAAGCAAGTCCCCATCCTTCAGCATTAGATGGTAATACAGTAATATCTGCTAAATTATATAAAAAATTCATTCCTTCAGTAGATAACTTCCCACCTGAAAATATTACACTTGAATCTTCACCTAAAAATAAATCTCTAACAGCAAATAAATCTGTACCATTATCATCTATAGGTTGAGTATGTAGTACTAAGGCTACATCATTTTTCTCAGTTTCAGGTAAGGTTTCTTTAAATATTGAATATGCTGCTATAAGATTGGAAATTGCCTTTCTTCTAATATTTCTTGAATTAAAGAAAAATACATGCTTATATTCTTTATCACCAAATAATTCTTTTTTTGCTTGTTGTAAATTTTCCCATTTTTCATGTTTTTCATCTATTGGGAAAAATTGTTCTTCATTAATACCATGGGGAACATAAGCTATAATTTTATCCTTTGCTTTTTCTCCCAGAACAATTTTATTAATATTCTCGGTTTGTTTTGATATAGCTAATAAGGTATCACATGATTCATAATATGATTCATTATACATGGGGGCTGGTAGATTATCCCAAATATTTAAATATACCATTGGAATTTTGGTGCGTATTTCATTTTCAATTTGAAATAACCATTCCCAATATCTAGGATCTGTAAAGAAAAATATTGCGTGGGGTTTTTCATCTTTTAACATTTTACGAATCAAAGTAGAATCACCATACCCATTTTGGGGATATAAAAATACGGATGCATCAGGTATCCCTGAACGATTACTAGTATCTTGACTCAAATCAATTCTTTTACCTTGTTCTGGGTGGTTTATTGCAGCTCCTATATTCACCCAATTGTATTTATGACAAGTACCTAATACTATTTCCCTAGCCATTGTTGATATTCCTGAACTCATACGAATATCATCTGCCAAAAATAGTATTTTTTTTCGCTGTTCTTTTGGTAAATAACCTTTTCTCATATAAATTTTAATTATCTATTGTTAAGTTAGTTTGGTTATGAATTTGACATTTAAAATCATCTGAAGTGAGATATAAGTAAATAGCCCGGTTTGTTAATTTTTGGAGACTAAATTTAGTTTTAATACACTCCATTTTAAAATCTTCAAATAGATCGGGTTGGACTTTAACACTAGTTAGTTGTAGTTTTTCTTTAGACATTGTTTGTTATATTAATTTATTTGATATACATATATATTTTATTTTTATTTATTACCCTAATGTAAAAAATCTCTCATCGGGAGCCAAACCTTCTCCACATAATTCTCTATTTTTTCCAAATTCACACCAATCACATAACTTTGATGGTGATTTTTTAAATTCTTTATCTATTGGTTGGCCTTCGGGGGTATAGCATTCTTTAATAAAAGAAATAAAATCTTCTTGAGTTTCTTTTAAACGTTTTAAATTATCCGTTGGGTTAAAATTTTGTACTCTATATGCTTGATAAGGTGACATTAAATTATCATCATCAAAATTTAACACTTTTCTTTTAACAATAAAAAATTCTACATTTATTTTTTCTTTAGGTACTTTAAATAACTCAGAATAAAAATTTTTATATAAAAGTAATTGTTGGGATTTTACCTTATCACCTTTCTCCCATTTACTCCAACCTTTTTTTGAAGTTTTTATATCATATATAGTGTAATCACCTGTTGTTTTGTGTTTAGTAATTAAATCAACATATCCCACGTATTTAATATTGGGGCGATCCTTAAGGGGTTGGAGGATTAATGGAACTTCAATCCCAACTAAATCCATTGTTTTTTTAGAAAAAGAGTTTTTTCTCCCACGTTTATGTTTTTTAAACCAATCTAAAATAGCAACTCCATCATTATAAAATTCAGATAATTCTTCTGTTGTAGAGAAATGATTATCCTTATTCTTTTTTTTATATTTAGTATATTCACCAATTAATTTTTCTTTAAAATACCTGTTAATATCAAGGTTGTCCGCTGATTTTATTGAGGTATCGTACATGGTTTGGAGATAATGTTGAATTGATTCGTGCATCGCTGAACCAAAACAGAAATGTATGTTGGGTGTATTATCTTTATAACCTTTTACATATTGTAAATACCATTTATGGGGGCAAGATTTATACATGGAGTATTGTGAGAATGATACAACTTTATCTACAGCATAATTTATTTCCATAATATGTCTTTTAATTAGTTTTTACCTAATCCTTTTTCTTTAATAACATCCATTATTTTTTCTAAATATAGTGTTAGGTCCATTGCTTCTTCTTGAGCGTGAATACACCAACCTAATAAATCAATATCTTCTCTTTCTAATGTGGTATTATATTTTTTAATTCCTACGTTTGAACGTTTTTCAAATTTTTCCTTTACAGATTGAACATGTTTATCCTTTTTAACTTTTATTGGAAAATCCAATTGATGTTCTGTGTTTCTATATTGGTAAATTTCACTATTCTTTGTCATAGTATCATAGTATTTTTTAACTGAATCTCCCATTATCCTTTTAAATTAAGGGGGGTGTGGGGGAAATATTTTTCTAATGTTTCTAACCTATCATCAGCATCTGATAACATAGAAAGAGAATCATTTGCATTTTTATAAAAGTCTCCTGTAGAATGATCTCCAATACCTACAGCTTTATTACCTAATAATTCTAAACTTAATAATGATTTTGCTTTATCAGCTTCAGCCTCAGCTTTTAACATTATGTATAATTTTTCCATCATTTCATTAAATTTTTTATTTGTTTATTACTTTTATTCATTGTTAATAAAATCTTCATAACTTCGTCTTTATCTAGGAGAGAATAATAATCTATTGTTTCTCTAATACTAGTATTAAACCATTTAGATATAAGCTCTATAAGTTCAATATTATAATTTTGTTTAGAAGATTTTATATATTTAAAAAATGTTTTCTTTTTTGGGATAACATTACAATAAAAATTATATAATTGTTTCTTTGGGATATTGGGGTATTTTTGTATTAAATTAACTATTTCAATATTTTCAGATTTCATACTAATAAAACGGTTTATTAAATATGGGTTAAAAGAACCATAATCATCTATAGAAAAAGATGACCATGGTTTCTTTTCATAACTTATCTGGTCAAGCCAATTAAATAAAGTTAATGCCATTTTTAAAAGATATTATATTCTTCTCTTAATTCTTTAGGTAAAGCGTCTCCCAAAATTTTATTAGTAACAGGATCAAAGAAAATAGGGATTGGGATAATTGCATCCTCATTAGTGCCTGTAATAAATTTAGAGATTTTTCTTATTAAAAATCCCTGCTGCCAAATTTTACCCCCATCTGGGGTGTCAAGTGATGTTGTTTTTGATAAATCTAAATTAATTTGTGGTTGTTCCATTATGTGGTTTTTAAAAGATTAGCGATACAAGCCATAAAAGTTATTTCAAGATCTATTGACATTACGGATTGGTATTGGGATTCCGCTATGATAATAGTGCCTAAAACTGGGTTATGGAATGAATCTAAATTATTGTATAATGCTCTATATAATTCATTATATTCTTTAATATTAGCATCAGCTATGAGTTGTCGTATAGAATTAAAAGCAGTAGGTGACTTTGATGAAATTAATTCAATCATTTTATCAGTATACTGATTTTGGTTTTTGAAGTTTTTATTAAGTTCAAGCTTTTGATTTTTTACACATGATTGTAGTAAATTAAGAGACTTTCTAATATCAGGGTAAGTTTTATTGATGATTTGGACTAAATCTCCATTATTAAACTCAACACCTTCTTCATTTAAAATGTTAACACATCTTTTAGCAACTTCACCTTTGGAAGGTGGAGAAATTTCATATATTGAGGTTCTAGATTGTAAGGGATCAATAATACGTTCAATATAATTACAAGTAAATATAAAACGGGTGGTTTTGGAAAAAGTTTCAATTATGTTACGGAGTGCTGCTTGAGCATTTACAGAGATAAAATCTGACTCGTCCATCACTATTATCTTTAATGTGCGAAATGTAGCTGAAGATGCAAATTGTTTTACTTTATCTCTAATAGTTTCAATACCATTCTCATCAGAACAATTGATGTAAATAAAATCACAATCTATATTAGATGTTATCAATTTAGCCGCAGTTGTTTTACCACCACCGGCACCACCATGTAATAATAAGTGAGGTATATCTTGATTAGCAATCCATTTATTTAAGTCTTCTTTAAAATCCTCATTACCAATATAATCCTCAGGATTAGTAGGACGGAATTTTTCGGTATATAGGGTATGTTCTTTTATCATAGATTTAAATATACAAAATAATAATGGGGGAGCCAAATAAGCCCCCCCAATAAATTACTTACTTTCGGCTACTGAAGCCTTACGGTATTCTGTGACTAGGTTTTTTAAACCACCTAATGCTTTTCTGGCTCTCTGTGCAGATGCTTTTGAGGTTCCATTGTGTTCTGTTTCAAAGGTTTCAAATAATCCTTTAATTTGTTCAAAAGTTTCTTGTTTGTTCATTTTTATAAATTTAATTAAAATTACATCATCCCCTCCATTGGGGTTGGTGTTTCGTTTTTGTTATTTTGTTTTTCAAAAATAACAGATTCTGTTGTTAAAATTGTACCTGCAATAGATGCAGCATTTTCAATTGCAATACGAGTTACCTTTTTAGGATCAATTACACCTGATTTTTTAAAATCCAAAGTTGTTAAATCTTTGTAATTTAAACCTAACCATGAATTATTTTGATCTAGTAAAGGTAAGGCAGCTTGCATAATATCGTTTACCTCATGTCCTGCATTTGTTAATATTTTAAATAGTGGGGCTTGTATTGCTTTTCGAACAATTCTTCTACCTACAGCAGTATCATCATTACCCTCTTTATTGATGTGTTGAGCGGCATAAAATAAAGCCATTCCACCACCAGCAACAATACCTTCGTCTAATGCTGCTTTTGTTGCAAATAATGCATCTTCTACTCTATCTTTCTTTTCTTTAATCTCAAGCTCACTATTACCTCCAACATTGATAATAGCTACACCCCCAATTAATTTACCTAATCTTTCTTGTAATTTTTCTTTTTCAAAGGGGGATGTCGCCTTATCTAGTTGAGATTTAATTTCTGATGATTTTAATGTAATTTCTTCTTCAGTACCTTTACCATCTACTATAGTTGTTTTATCTTTAGTAACATTTATAGTTCTAGCTTTACCAAGTAATTCATTAAACTGTGTTAATTGTAGTTTATCAAGTTTATGACCTTTATTCTTGGAAATAACGACACCTCCCGTTACTGTTGCTAAATCTTCTAAGGCCATAGTTCTTCTATCACCAAAATCAGGTGCTTTAACTGCAACTACTTTAATAGTTCCTCTCATTTTGTTAACAATAAGAGTTGCTAGTGCTTCACCATCAATATCTTCAGCAACAATAAGTAAAGGTTTACTTTCACCACTGATTTTATTTAAGACATTAAGTAATTCAGAGGCTTGTGTTATCCTACCATCATATATTAAAATATAAGGATCATTTAATACAGCGGACATTGTATCGTTATCAGTTACAAAATATGGAGACTTATAACCTCTGTCAAACTGCATACCTTCAACAATTTCTAATGAAGTTTCTCCTGAAGGTGATTCTTCAATGGCAACAACCCCATCCCTACCTACTTTATTTAAAGCTGTGGATATTAAATTCCCAATTTCTTTGTCATTATTACCTGAAATTGTTGCTACTTCTTGAATTTGTGAATCTTCTGTAATTTCAACTGAGAGTAGTTTTAATTGGGATACTACAGTTTCAACGGCTTCATCAATTCCCCTCTTAATATTAACAGGGTTTGAACCATCATTAATCTGTTTAATACCTTCTTCAAGGATTGCTGTTGCTAATAATGTGGAAGTTGTAGTACCATCACCTACTTCATTAGCAGATTTAACTGATACTTTTTTAGCTAGTTCAGCACCTATAGATTCAACTTGATTTTCAAGTTCTTTAAAGGCTTTAGCTACTGTAACCCCATCTTTGGTTACCCTAATTTCACCATTAGGATCTTTAATTAAAACTGTTCTACCAGCAGGACCTAAGGTGGATGATACACTATTGTTAAGTTTTCTAACTCCTTCTAATAGTTGATTTTTGGAATCTTTTCCGAAACTTGTTTCTGTCATAATCTATTCTAATATTGATAAAATTGAATTTTGTGATGTAATGTAATACTCCTCACCATCTAAGGGGATGGATTGTACTCCCATTTTAGGAATTAAGACCTTCATTCCAACTTTTAAATCTGTTGGGACTATTTTGTCTGTATTAAAATTATAAATGTTGGAAATAGCTAATATTTCAGCTACTTCAGGCTTTTCTTTACCCATATCAGGGATAATAATATTACCAGCCATTAATTCCTCTTCTTCAATTGGACGTAATATTACATTGCCATTTACTGGTTTTAGTTTAATCATTTTAAAATTGCTTCTTTTAAGTTAGTATGCATTTCTTTAAATTCGGTAGCGTATTCTTTAAGGGTGTAGGTATTGGTTTTATTGGTTTGCATTCTAGCACAATTAAGAACCGCAGATTCTAATGTTGAATAAAACCCAATAGTTTTATCTTTGATAGTATCTACTAAATTATAGCTATATTCATCCACCACTATCTTATAATCACCAAGTAATGGATCCTCTATAAATGTGTTTTTACCAGAACCCTTAGGTCTACCTTTAAAGTTTAAATTTGACATAACTGATTTGTTTTGTGTTGTTAGTATTAATATACTGTAAATATACGAATATTATTTTGGGAAACCAAGTCTAGAGTATAAGATTTTTAGATATAGTTTAATTATTGCATTCTCACCATAAAATATACAACGGATGATGTATCTGCTTTAAATTCTAATTTAGCTAATCCTTTGTTACTTATAGACATAATCCCATCAACACCCCTATTAGCATTTAATATTTCTCTAAAAACTATTGCTGAGAATGGTATTATATCACTTTGGTCTGTAAATGTGGCAGGTTCTGTGAATTTAACTTTATTAGCATGAGATGTTCTTTCACCTAATAATAATTCAACTACTTTTTCACCTTGTTTAGTAATTAATGTGTGGATGGTAAATATAGGTGTTTTTTCTAGGGCATTATGAGCTTTCATATAATTAGAAATAAACTCATTGTTAATATTAAAACTAAAATTATACTCAACTTCACCTACTTTGGGGACAGATTGAATAACATTTAAATCACTTAAATTATAATCTAAATCAAATTTATTATCTCTAATGATTAATTTATTTACTATACCTGTATTTGATTTAGATAATTCTAAATATACATCTTCATTTGTAACACTTAATAATCTTAATAAAGAATCTGTATTATAAATACCAATCTCATTATCTTCTAAAGCTAAATCAAATATTAATTTCCCAACTGTATCTTTGGTTGATGTTGCAAAATCTATTTCTACTTTACCATTTGAAATATTCCAAATTACTTCTCCTACTAAACCTCCAAGAAAATATTTTTCTATGTTGTCTATAATATAACTTTTTTTCATTTATATAAAAAATTGATTAACGTATGGGTTTGTTGTTAATTTCCATTCCATATCACTGTAGAAACCATCCAATTTGTTTAATAATATACTATCAAAAACTTTTTCTTTATCAGCAAATTTAGCAAGAAAATCTTCAATTTGGGGAGGACAGTCTTCATCAAGATATGCAAGTGCTTCGATATTATAAGGATTTTTCTTTAAATATATCCATTTAACTTTATCGCCTTGAACAATTTGGCTATATTTTTTATCTAATTTCCAATATTTTAATAGATCATTATATTTTACAGTAGCCCTAACTGCTGCAGGTGCTCCTTTTCTTAAAACCGTAAACATTTCAGTACCAACTGCTTTACGTTCAATGTATTTATTTAGGGTTTTTACTCCTTGAGGATTACCTAATTCATTGATAGGCATTTCTGTTAGTACTTTTTTCTTAAAATCTAAAATTCGAGTATTAATTTCTTGTGGTTGTGCTCCTTTCAAAACATCCTCAAGTATTTTTTTAAAAAAATTACCAAATACTTTGGGAAAATTAGATTTTTTATATTCTAAACCTTTAACATCTAAAATTTCTTTAGAAATTCCATCTTGTTTTGTAATCCATTGAGCATATCTACGAGTTGCTCTAAAATAAGCTGCACGAATAACAGCTTCAGTTTTCATTTCTAATCTATGTTTAGAAACATTAAAACACTCTTTAGTTAAAATATCATATTGGGATGTAATTATGCTTTGATATTTTAATGCTACCTTTTCTAAAATATTGTCTTTAACTTGTTCACTAAATTCCTCAAAATTAGGATATAAGTGTAATAAGAGGGGTTCGGCATGTATGTAGATTGAATCTGTGTCTGAATAAGCAACATAATTCACATCAGTACTCGGACAGATATGTGTTGGGGTGTCTTGTAAAAATTTCATTTTATTGTAATAATTTATTGGTTAAATTAAAACCTAACATCATCTCCTGGGAGTTTTGTTATGCCTAAATCAACTTCTCCATTTGTTGTTAATATACGTTCTCTTATTTTAATCTCAAACGAAGATCCATTCATTTTAAATTTACCTCCTTGTTGGAGCATTTTTCTAAAAAATACTTCTTGTTTTTCAGTCCAACTTTCACTTAGTTGGATTAATGATTCTTTGTCTTGTAATTCGGTACCTATTAATACGTGTACCCCATTTCTAAGTGATTGTTTGCTTAAAGCCATTATTTTTATTTAATTTATGCGCATTTTAAGCGCGTTTAATACATTATACTTAATCTTACATATAGTATGGTGACTATAAAATTACCCAATTGATTTAATAAATTCTTCTTTAGATATTTTTCCTTTTATAATATTGTTTATGTGAATGTTGGCACATAATGCACTCTCACAAATAATTCTCCAACCCGAAAGGGTGATGGCTTCTGAAAGGATGGATTGGGGTAGACCATATCTAAAGTTTGCTAGAGCTGTACACCCGTAAAGTGAATTTAGTAAAATCTTTTGTGTATGCTGTTTTATATGATATCCCTCACCTTCTTCTTTATTTCCTAACTTATAGGCATCTTTCATAAGATTTTTATAAATAACACGTTCATCAAACCATTTATTTAATATAGTAGATAATACTGATTCTTTATCAGTTTTAAAAAAACATCCATTAGCAGATAAAGACCATTTATTAGTTTCAATTAATTTAATAAGTTTATTTGGGGTGGTTTTAGCTGTTTTATTTTGAGCATTTTTTATAATTAGATCACATTCAGGATCCATATCTTTTAAATCGTTTAATCCTAATTTATTATTTCTATCATCATCATCTATAATTCTACCTACTAGTGTTTCTTGTCCAATATTTAAAGACATTATAATTGAGGGGTATAAAGATGTTAAATCCTCATCAAACATATATTTGTATAAACCTGCTTTAGGACAAAATAAATACCCACCTGCATAATTTGGTTTTGGTTGTCCTTGAGGACGACCTGGGGGGATTATTTTTTGGGAAATCAGATATGCAGAAATTGCTCCATCATGGATTTTAGAGGATGAATATACTTCACTATAATTAATTTTACCCTTATGTGATAGGTTTTTTGTTAAGGCTAGATATTGGAGTTTTTTATCTAATTCAACTAAAATTTCAACATCTACAAAATTATATTGGATAAATTTATAAATATCTTCTTCAAATAATCTATCTAAAGAACCACTATATTCTATTTTATTGATCCCTACATATTTTTCCCCAATAGCATCTAATTTCCATGAAGGTTCATCTTCCCAACTATATTTTTTATGTAATCTCATATAATCTAGAGATTCTAAACCCGCTATATTAACAAATTGGTCTCTCTTATACCAATACTGCCCTTTAGTAACTTTATCCTCTACTATTCCTATAGGAGATAAACGTTTAGCTTGGTCAGTACCTAATACTCTACACATTCTATAGTATAGATAAGGTATATCAAAATAGTCACTATTGTACCCTATTAAAATATCAGGTTGGATTTCTTCCATTCGGTTTAGGAAGGTATCAAGTAAATCAGCTTCATAACCAACTGGTATGATTTCTTTATTTTTGGTTTTAGTTCTCTTTAATTGTCCTTTTTTATCTAAAATAACAATGGTCCATTGATCTGCTTGTTTATCATACCAAGCAATAGATGTAACGGGTTTGGGGGCAGATGAAATATATTCTTCAGTTAATGCTCCCCCCATTTCAATTTCAATATCAAAAAATACTTCTCTATGAGTTGAGGATGGAGTATCATTATCACCATACTTTTCAATTAAGAATTTCTGTGAAGCAGGCATGTCATGAAAGTGTAAATTTTGAAAATTTTTATCCCAATCTTTTATTTTAATTAAATATTCTCCATTAAGACCTTTATGGGTACTTTCATTTGGAGTAGTTTCTTTATATGCTTGATTATTCCATTCTAAACTTTGGTAACCATTATCATCCCATAAATGGATTAAATGTTTATTTTTGCCTAAATTTTGAGAAAATATTTTTTTATACATAACCTTATTTAAAATTTTAATATATTATTACATCATCATCATTTTTTGATTCAGATACCTTAGATTCATGGGGTTGAATATAATCATCCTCTTCGGCAAATCCAAGTTTTATTTCATCCCAATTTAAGATATTTGGTGAATAATAAGGTCCATGGTGTTTTAAATAATCATCTATATGCTTAATTGAGTCTATTAACTTTAAAGCAACTTGATCTAATTCATTTATTTCAGAGTTTGCTTTTGATAATTTAGTCTTTAGAATATTAACTGTTTTTTGTTGGTCTTCTACGAGTTCTTTATTTTTAAGTTTTGATTCTATCTTGTTTATTTGAGATAAGAATTCACTATCACCCTTAAGAATTTCAGATTCAATTACTTCTAGGGAGTTTAAATATTCAGGAGATATTGTTTTAACTTCTTTAGAAATATCTTCTTTACCATATAGGTTTTTTCTTGGTTTTGCTTGTTGAAAAGCAAAGTTTGCTGCTATAACTAGAGATAAAGCTAGAGGATCAAACACAAAAATAATAATTAATACTAAATAATTAATAACTACACCCATTGGGGTATTAGTTAATTCTGCTATATATTTTAAAGGTCCTAATTCTCCTGAGATGGAGGATTGAGTACTTAATTCTAAGATTTGAAGTTGATATTTCTGTAGGCTATCAGCAGTTATTTCTCTTTTTGATTGTATATTTTTTCTATTTAATTCCTCGACATCAATACGTTTTTGAGCCATTCTAAGCTCTGTTGTAGATATAGTAGTACGGAAGCCGGACGTCGAGGAGGCATCTTGGACTTGTATTTGACTGCTTTTCGCAGTTGATAAATTATTAATATTGGAAGAAATAGCCTTAAGTTCTTGATCAAACCTTGTAACATCGTTTTCATAGAAATTTTTCTTTTGTTCTAAAAATTGAATTTTGTTTTCTACAATCGATAACCCGGCATAAGTTTGTTGGTAGGAAGCGATTAAAAACCCATATATGCCCATACTAGTAATTAATACAAGGGTGGTGGTTGCTATAATTAAATATGTTCTAAGCCATTTATTTAATGTACTCCAATATTGATATAAAAGAGAAGCTATAACCAATTTAGCTACCTCTAAAGATCCAGCCATTAATCCTACGGCCAAAGGTGCCCCAGCAAATAATTTAGTTAAACCACTAACAGAATAAAAGGCAGACGATAATGATACTGAAATTGCTGATAGTGTTATTAAAAATGGAAATGTATTTCTTTTAAGTAAGGTTAGAAAGTTCTTCATCGGTAAAGAATTGGTTTAGATTTGGCTTAAAGTAGTTAATGCTTTTCATAACTTTTAAGTCTCGACTTCTGTAAACAATATATACATCTCCTACTTTTTCATAATGGCAAGGTTCACCTTGCTGTTCACTTCTAAGTTTTACAGTTTGTTCAGCTTCTCCCAAAGCAGAACATATTTTGGACATATTAGAAGCTTGAACTTCAGCATACCCTGCCTCTATTTTATCTTTTAACCCAAAAATTAATGCCCCATTTCCTAAACATACGTAAGTAATATCTAGTAAAGCATCTAGGACTTCAACAATATTTTTTTCCTTTACTGCTACTTTCAATTCGTCTAATTCTTCTGATATGAAGTCAATTACAAATTGAGCATCTTTTGAATCAATGGTGGGGGTTGTTCTATTCTGCCAACCCTTCCCCATAACTTTATTAAATTCTTCTACTTCTGAGATAAATGGTATTGTATTTTCCATAACTTTTAATTGTTTAATTTTTTAATTATATTTTCTTTGTAATAAAAGGGAACATCGTTGTATAAAGGATGTTCTTTAGTAATAGGTAATTCTGTTCCTTTAGTAAATGTAAAAGGACCTATTTCGGGTAATGTAATATTAATTTCTTGAAGAACCAAATAATTTCCAACATTTTCATCTAGTGGTTGGGTGTTAATATGAGGTGGAGGTGGTGGTGATGAGCCTTCTGTAGTATATGGATACCAATCATTAACAATATGGCGTCTTTCATTACACCCACAATCTTCAGCTCCAGCAGCTTGGGCTAGAATTTCCGCTAATTTATCTAAACCTACAGCATGGGTAAGTTTAGCAATTGTATCTCCCAAACCTTTTGAGGGTGCTTTAGGATCAAACTTTTCCATATTCTTATTTTTTATAATCTTGGATTGCTTTGGAATTTGATTTTTCAAAGGGAAAAACTATCCATTCATTTCCTACTTCTTCTCCATAAATATCGGGTTGGTGGGGGGATTTAGGTTTAGTATATAAAGTAGCAATACGGATTTTTGGGTAACTTTCTCTTAATTCTGCTACAGTTTTACCTGAATCACAAATGTCGTCTATTATAAGAATATGAGATAAATCTGCAGATTTGGAAATATAGACTGCATTTAAATGTTGATAAATAATTCCAGTTTTGTGGGATAACATAACTGCCGGAATTAATCCACCACGAGGTATACCATACAAATATAATGGTTTTTTTTCTAAATTAAGTATTTTTTTGGCTAAAATATCTGTAATTTGTTCCAGATCATCCCAACTTAAAAATATTTTATTATCTATTTTTAACATATTTATTTGTTTTATATCCTAACATACTAATTATTCTTAGTGTTTCCAAATGTACCCATAGGAAATTAACACTAATTTAATGCATTTTTATCATCTCTAACAACTCAAGTTTTGCTGTCTTTGTGTGATCTGCAAATACACCGCTGATTTCACTAGTCATCATTGAAGCTCCTTGATGCTTTATACCTCTACAGGACACACAATTATGTTTGGCTTGTATCATTACAGCCACCCCCTGATTATTTTCACATACCTTATTTACCGCTTGGTGAATTGCCATTGTAAGTTGTTCTTGAATGGCTCCTCTACGACCAAAATGATCTACGATTCGGTTTAATTTTGATAAACCAATTACTTGACCATCTTCCCCAGGAATATAAGCTATATGAACTTGACCTTCTATGGTTTGGTGGTGATGTGAACATTGACTTATTAGAGGTATGTTTTTTTCTAAAACTATTCCTTTATAACCATCACTGGGGAAGGATGTGATAGGTGACATAGCTGTGTATCTACCTGCCCATAAATCTTTTACATATGCTTTTGCTACACGCATTGGAGTTTCCATTGAATTTGGATCATTTTTCCAATCACATTTTAGGGCTGTTAAAAATTTTCCATATGCTTCAGCAGCATCTTCTATCATATATTGTTTTTGTTGATCGTTAAGTGGAAAACCTTCTGCTACCCCGTTTGCAAAACCCGTTTGTACAACTTCTAAATCTTCATGTTGTTTTCTTCTACTATTTTCCATAAATGTATTTTGTTTTTTTATCTTTACTTTGTGCTACTATCCCACCTAATGTAAGTGAAATTAATTCAGTATCCAAATATTTTAAATAAGAAATTAATATAGTGGTTGTAATTATTCTTTTTACCCACATCTCATGTATTACTTCTAATTTATTATTCATTATACTTCCCTTTTTGTTCCAAATCCTATTATATGTGGTCGTGGAGTGAATCTCCATCCTCTTTCTCTAACCATATTCATTACAGGACCGTAACTTTCTAATAAGGCAGGGATGTCATCGCCCGCGGGCATTGCCCATACTTTATGGTCTGGAATGTTTAGTTTTTTTAAAAACTCTTCTACTTCATCCATCATGGATAATTCCTTATCAAATACTGGTTTAATGTGGTAATCTGAATGGTATTCTATTGATTTTTTTATTGCTTCATAATTTAGTCGGAGTTTGTTGTGTTGTTTTATCATTCTTTCATCTGTGATTCCACCTTGAGGGGTTACTACACCTAGCACAGGAACAGAATTGGAGAACTTAGGACTGATGCTAAGTAGATTAATAGGATAATCAGTAGCAAGAAAATGACTACCTTCAGTTTCGATAGTAATGAAGATATTATTTTCATTAGCAAAGTGAGTTAATTCGTTTACTAAGGCAGAATGCATTGTAGGAGAACCACCAGTCAACATCATTTCTTTAATATGGGGATTATCTTGGTATGCTTTTATAATGTCTTTGAAATTATATTTCCCCTTTTCAGGATGAATACTAGTATACCAACTATCACACCACCCACCTTCGCCAAAGAAACAGCGATGAGAACATCCTGTTGTTCGAATTACTACTGTTGGATATCCAGCTCTAGAGCCTTCACTTTGGACTGCGGTGTAAACTTCTACAATAGGTAATACCTTATCGTAGTCTTCAATTCTTTTTAGAGACATATTGTAACTTTTATTTATGGGGGAATATAATAACCTAGAATCGCTTAACCAAGCAATTTATAACCTGTTTATAATACTTTTAATTTCATCTTCTAATGAATCTATTTTAGATTGTTGATCTTGAACAGCTTTAATTAATAGGGCTGTTAATTTAGAATACTTTATACCTTCTACAAGTCCATCTTTATTCTTCCTAACTAATTCGGGAAGGTGTTCGTTTACTTCTTCTGCAATTAATCCATAATCATTCTCCCCAGTTCCCTTCCAATTAAAAGTTACAGGACGGAGATTTAATATAGGGTTAATATCTAAAGATTGGATGTTTTCTTTATAGCGTATTGCTGATGTTTCTGTGATGGAAGAAAAAATAACATTATCTGTTGTTCTAACATCTTGATTCATTCTATGTATCTCAGTTACCCCCTGACCTGTATTAATATTTCCTACTATATTAAGAGTAGTACCATCAAAGGTTAGATTTGATTCTGCATTACCCGTTTCGGTAGCTGTTGAGGTAATTAATCTATCATTTCCTGTATTTGTTACAGTATATCCAGGTATACCTTGTAGTTGTGAGCCATCTCCCTCAAATGATCCACTAAATGAACCTGAGCCTTGAAGGGCTAAAAGTGAGAAGGACGCTGAAGTTGCTCTATCTGCCTGTGATGCTGATGTAGATTGGTTTGATATTGAAGCGGTTCCTAATGTGTGTGATGAAGTAATGGAAATAGTAGAAACTGATGAGGTACCAATTAAATTTCCTAATATACTACCCGTTAAATTTCCAATTATATTACCTAAAAGTGAACCTGTATATGTTCCTAAAAATGAACCCGTTGATGAACCCGAAATGTAAGAGTAAAAACTGCTTGAAAATGATCCTGTAAAAGGTCCATCTCCACTAGAGGCAAATGATTGGGATGTAACATTTATTACAGAGGTTGAAATTGCTAAGGAAGCAGTTTCAGCAAATATAGCACTTGCTACAGAACCCAATAAAAAGGATGCTGTTTCAGCATTTGTTGCTGTTCCTTCTAAATTACCAATAATTTTAGTAACATTAATAGTATCAGTTAGGGGAATATAAGTTAAACCACTATCTGTTTTTACTTGAGCTTCACCAATATTTGATTGGGCAAATAGTAAATAATGACCCGCTGAACTATCTTCTTCGGATGTAATGTTTAAATTAGATGAAACTAAAGCGTGAGATGATGTTGTTGCAGAATCTGCTTGTGAGGAGCTTTGTGCTCTATTTGAATTTGAAGCACTTGGAATATTGTATAAACCTTCCCCAGAACCTGTGAAATTTCCACTTACAGCCATTCCATAAAATGAACCTGTTGATATTATACTTCCCGTAAATTGATGTATATCATCTAAGGTATCCCCAAATTTAGTTGAACCTGAGCTGAAAATTATTGAAGAAGATTCATATGAAGCTACAAGATAATCAATTGAAGCTGTACCATTTAGGTGGAAGTTTCCAAACATGGAAAGGGATCCTGTAATTTTTTGATCTCCAACAAGTTCATATGAACCACTTAGAGTAGATTCCCCAAACCCATCTTGAAAATTAAAGTTTTCTAATTGTATTAATTGCCCATAAGTGGACTTAATTGTTCTATTTGTAAGATTAGCCATTTATAGTAGCGTTTATATTCTATAAATATGTAAAAATTCTATGTTCATTTATATATTTAAAGATACGAAATGTATTTTGGGTAGTCTAATTTTTCTGTGAGTATTTTATTTTTATAAGTATATAATATGTTTTACTCCGTGTACCCTTTGTTTAATTTGTTCTTTACTATATTTTTTAAAGAAAGGTATACTTGGTAAATAAAGATACCCTTCTACCGTTAAACCTTGAGGGAGGGAGGTTATTTTAGTATCTTCTAAATGAAGATCACCTCCCACTGTTAAACCTTGCAGGAGGGAGGTTATTAGAGTATTTCTTAAAAAAAGACTGCCTTTTACTTTTAAACCTTTAGGGAGGGTGGTGATGGGTGTACTGTTTAAATCAAGATAACCTCCTACTGTTAAACCCTGGGGTAGGGAGGTTATTTTACTTCCATATAAATTAAGATAACCCTCTACTGTTAAACCTTGGGGTAGGGAAGTTACTGGTGTACCTATTAAATGAAGATCACCTTTACTACCGCCCTTTATGTATTGTTGAATTTTCTTTTGAGTAGCAATTATATAATTCTCAGAGCGTTCTTCAGGAGAGCGTCTTGGGACTAATATTTTGTTTTCTAAGAGATCTATTAGTTTTATCAATTTATATATGGGTATTATAGGGTAATTGAATATAAATATTAATTCTTATCTTATTATAGTAGCTGTAAAATCTACCTTACAATTAAGTCACCATATTAGACACTACTATAAAAGATACTATAGTTAAGTACTTTTTTATTGTTATTTTATTTAATTTTTCTAAAAAGTGGAATTCTCTGTGACAGTTGGAGCAAAGTAAAATGCATTTTTCTATCTCTTTCAACACTCTACCCCACCCTTTAGATTCACCCTGGGAAATTTGGAATGATTTAGTTGAAGGGTCTAAATGATGGTAATCTAAAAGATAATATCTCTTTTCTTTACATTTACAACAACCCCCACTTTGTTCTTTTAAATGTTTTATATTTTGTTTTTTTATATTAGATGTTTTAGTATGTATTTTCTGCCATGCTTTTTTATTTTTAAGATAATTTTCTCTTCCTCTCCCTCTCCTACAGATTTTACAATATGTATCTAACCCTATTGAGTTTTGTTTATGCAAACCAAAGTATTCTAAGGATTCGGGATATATTTCTTTACAAATAGTACATTTTCTTCCATCTTGACCTTCTATAACCCCCCCTTTACCCCAAACTTTCCTTAATTTACTTCTTTTTTCTCTTTTTTCTCTATTTATACATTCTTTACAATATAAATTAAATCCCTCTTTATCTGTTTTTCTAGAGGTGAAAAATTCCAGGGTTTTAGGTAGATCTTGATTACATTTTTTACAAAATCTTAGACATTTATTTATTTGATTGGTATTCATATTTGGGATTATATTGAAACATTATTATCCCCTATACATATTGCTAAATTTTAATTGATGATAAATATTCTTCTTCTAATTTCATTGCGTGTTCTTTAACAATTTCCCAAGATACTAAAGTACCATCCTCTTCGACATATTGAACTGGATCC
>Ga0209414_1000078_pt1 | contig 40634 bp, 31 predicted proteins | sample LakVidmifraction_4_FD_181154 | JGI IMG/M metagenome (GOLD analysis project Ga0209414, IMG submission 181154) | Hypersaline microbial communities from Lake Vida, Antarctica - Brine Hole Two &gt;0.2 micron (SPAdes) (version 2) | ecosystem: Environmental > Aquatic > Non-marine Saline and Alkaline >...
CAAGACTAGCATCAACTCCTGTAATAGTAAAAGTTAATTCTTCCCAAGCATTTGCAACAGTTGTTGTAGCAGTTATCTCAGCCGTAGCTCCGGTATTTGGCCAAGGAGTAGCATCTTCAAACTTCATCAATAAATCTAAACCTACTCTTGGTGACCATACTTTTGCAGTTACAGTTATAGATTCTGTTATCTCAAATGGTGTATTTGCCGTAATCTTAGAACCTGCCCAAGCTTGACCAGCATCTTTAATTAACTGAGCTACTTTTGCAGAAGAATTTCCATTTGTATCTAGATTATCAACTACTGAAATAGCTCCTCCATCAAATGAACTTAATTCAAACTTTGGTTCAAAATCTAAAAAAGAAGCAATAGAAATATCATCTACATATATTGTATAATCAGCTGACCCGTCACCCATAGTTCCGTTGTCCATAATTAATACAAGATTGTAATATTCAAGACTAGCATCAACTCCTGTAATAGTAAAAGTTAATTCTTCCCAAGCATTTGCAACAGTTGTTGTAGCAGTTATCTCAGCCGTAGCTCCGGTATTTGGCCAAGGAGTAGCATCTTCAAACTTCATTAATAAATTTAAACCTACTCTTGGTGACCATACTTTTGCAGTTACAGTTATAGATTCTGTTATCTCAAATGGTGTATTTGCCGTAATCTTAGAACCAGCCCAAGCTTGACCAGCATCTTTAATTAACTGAGCTACTTTTGCAGAAGAATTTCCATTTGTGTCTGGATTATCAACTACTGAAATAGCTCCTCCATCGAATGAACTTAAAGCAAAATTTGATTCAAAATTAATTGGTAATGCGCCTGCAACTGGAGTACCTGTAGATTCTCTCCAAAAGTAAATATTATCTATAAATACTGTTCCTGCAGCACCAGTTCCGTCTATCCAGGATTGACTTACAAATTTCATTTCTTTAATATCTGCAACTGTTAATCCTTGATCAGTAAACTCAGAAATTGGAATATTTATACTTGTCCATTCATTTAGATTTACATCTCTCCAAACTGGCTTTTCACCATTGGTAGCACTTATTAATGAAGTTTCAACTCCCGGTGCATCTGCTGTCCAAACATCTAGATGCAAATATTCCATTTCAGAAACATCAATATCTTGGTTTATTACAATACCTTGGTAACTCAAATTAATGTAATTTAACATTTTGTCACCATTTAAATCAAATTCAGCATATCCACTTCCTTGTCCTGATTGTCCCCAATCTGGATTGTAATTTATTCCAGCAACATTTGTATACTTATCACCATAAATAGAAATTACATCTACTTCTCCTCTTGAAGGTGGTGTTAGCGCTGATGCTAAAGGTTGTAAAATTGCAGTAACTTCAAAATCAGTTTTAGTAAAGAACGCAGTTTGAATTGCACCACCTTTAAGTTCCACTTTAATATCAACTAAACCTGGATTTGCGTAAGTATAAGAAGCTGTTTCTCCTACATTTGCAGATATTATTGTTTCAACTCCATCTTCAACAAAATATACATCGAAAAACATCGCATATTTAGCGTCATCTGGAACTGTAACATTCACTTGTTTTGACTTTTCAGCATCGTTTGCAATAATTGGTTCTGAACCAAATTCAGGTGCTTTAAAAGAAACTACGATTTCTTTTGTAAATTCAGCTTTTAACCCTGTAATGCCAATTGCAACTAATTTAACCGTATAGGTACCTTCACCATAAACGTGTACATTGCTTTTGCCTTGTTTTACATTAACAGGTGATGCCGTGTTGTCTCCGAAATAAACATCGTAAGAAACCGCCCCTTCACTACTAGGCGTAATAGTTACCGTTCCTGTATTGTCTTGTGTGATACTAAACAATGCAGCAACGTTTGTTGGAGTAGTGGCTGTTCCAATAAAATCGATATTATCGAATTCATCCTCTGAACAGCTCCATACTACTGCAATTAGCAATACTGTGCTTAAAATATATTTTAATGCTTTCATATTTTTAATTTTAATAATTAGGGTTTTGATCCAATTTAGTATTTTCTAATTCTTTATAAGGAATTGGAAAAATTTCGTGCGTACCAGAAACAAAACCTCTATCACCAAGTTTAGCTTGTAAAAGTCCATTTCTTCTTAAATCGAACCATCTATGACCTTCGCCTGCAAGTTCAATTCTTCTTTCATTTAAGACAGCTGCTAAATTAACAGATATTGATGGCAATCCAACGCGATCTCTAACAGCATCTAATAATGCTTGCGCTCTTGCACCAGTTCCTCCTAATGCTTCAGCTTCTAATAAATAAGTATCGGCCAATCTGATAACATACATGTTTTGTCTGTGATTTAACCACATATCTCCTAATAATTCTGTTTCTTCATCAGCGGTAGGAGCAAATTTTTTGATGAAATAACCCGTATCCTGATAGCCTGGAGTATATGAAACTTTACCTTCTTCTGATAAGGTTTTTAAATCTAAAATAGTAGCTTCAAAACGCGGATCACTTTTTAATAAATCATATAATTCAGGGATAATTGGATTAAAACTCCATCCTGAAGAATATTTTGGAACGTTATCATTTACATCCAAATCAACAAATCCTCTTGGCCCAACCATGGTATTTACCAAATTTCCTTCATCCGTATCGCCGTACTCATTTCCCCACCCTGTTTCTGCTAAATTTGTGTGTGCAACTTCTAAAATAGACTCTGTATTGTACTTACTGTCAATTTGCCATAGATCATTAAAATTGTCCAGTAATTTATAACCATATTGGCTAGTTTGTCCAGGAGTACCATTAACAGCAGCAAATTGTTCTGCAGCCGGCGCTTTTTTACCTTGTTCTAAATATACTTTACCTAAGATAGCTCTTGCTGCTCCTTGTGTCAATCTACCCCATTCTGCATCATTTGTTATTTTTATTGGTAAATCCGGTATTGCATCTAATAAATCTTGTTCTATTTGAGCATACACTTCTTCCGGAGTAGCCTGAACAACATTGTACATCTCTGAAGGTAAGATTGTTTCAGTAATAAGTGGTACATTTTTAAATAGCCTCACTAAATTGAAATAATAATACCCTCTTAATGCTTTTGCTTCACCCATAAACCTAGCTTTCAAATTTTCATCCATTGGTACATCCGGTAATTTCAGAGTCAACATATTTGATCTGAATATACCTCTGTAAAAATCGTCCCAAAAAGATTTTGGCATTTCAAATTGATTCAGCGTGTAATTTGAAAAAGACTGTATTCCAGCTCCATCAGTTGAATTACCTCCTCCTGCATAATGATCATCAGAACCAGCGTTCATCATAGTCACCATATTTTCAAAACCACCTGAATTTTTTCTTAATAAATCATAGGCCGCAACAACACCTGTATAGGCCTGATCCTCATTTAGATAATAACTATCTGACAGGAATACTCCTTCCGGTTTTACTTCTAAGTATTCTTCAGAACATGATAAAATTGTAACCAAAATAACAACTGCTATTAATGGAAACTTATATATTTTAAATTTCATAATATTTTTCATTTTTTAAAATTGTAAATTAAGTCCAAACATAAATGATCTGGCTTGAGGATAATATCCTTTGTCTATTCCCATTACATTACCACCAATTTCAGGATCAAAACCTGTATACTCAGTTAACGTAAATAAATTTTCTCCAGTAATAAAAAGTCTCAATTTTTGAGCACCCATTTTACTGATTACATCGCTAGGCAATGTGTAGCCAAATTGTACTGTTTTAAATCGTAAATAATCTCCCTTTTCAAGATAAAAATCTGAAAATTTCCCAAAGTTTCCATTAGGATCGTTATTGCTTAATCTTGGGTAATCATTTGAAGTACCTTCACCAGTCCATCTGCTTAAGGCCGATGTTTGATGATTCGCATTTCCTACATCTAATCTTCTCAATCCTTGGAATATTTTATTTCCGGCAACACCTTGCGTAAACAGCAAAAAGTCAAACCCTTTATAATCCAAATTTAGTGTAAAACCAAAAGTATATTTTGGGAGTGGTGTACCTATAAATGTTCTATCATCATCTGTTATAGTTCCATCTCCGTCAACATCTATCCATTTAAAATCACCAGGAACAGCGTCCGGTTGAATAGGAGTTCCTGAAGTATTTACATAAGAAGTTACATCACTTACATTTTGGAAAATTCCATTTGTCTGAAAACCATAGAATGCATTAACTGATTGACCAACTTGGGTTCTGGTTACATCACCCATTGATTGAAAACCTGCACCTCCAGCAATAAAACTTTTATTTTCACCAACAAAAGTTACTTCATTTTTAAGGTAAGAAACGTTACCGTTTACTTTAAAATTTAATTCTCCAAATGATTTTCTATAGCCTAATTCTAACTCAAGACCTGTATTTTTCATATCAGCCACATTTCCTGCAGGGCGCCCTGTAGCACCAACATATCCTGGTATATCAACATCTTGTAAAATTCCTGATGTTTCTTTTATGTAATAATCAAATGTAACATCGAAATTATATAAGAACTTAGCTTCAAACCCAATATTTGTTTGTGTTGTCTCTTCCCATTTTAAATCTGGATTATCCGGAGCATCCGGGCTGTATCCAATATTAATTGTTCCAGGATCTCCAAAAAAATAATTTCTTCCTCCATCTATTAAAGCTAAATATTTAAAATTACCGATAGCATCACTACCTGTAACACCATATCCACCTCTTAATTTAAATTGAGTTACTATATTGTTTTCTGGCCAAAAATTTTCTTTTGAAGGTACCCAACCGGCTGAAAATGATGGAAAAACACCAAACTTATTATTTGCACCAAATCTTGATGATCCATCACGTCTAACAATTCCGGTAAATAAATACTTTTCTCCATAATTATAGGTCAATCTGGAAAATAAAGAAGTAACTCTATGTTCATCTGCATTCCAAGTGCCTCCATCAATATCATCAGGACCTAAGTCAAAATTAAATGAAGCCTCATCTCTTGTATTTACAGGTAAATTTTGATAAACTACATTAACACCACTTGAAATATCATCAACATACACACCTTGCCCAAGTAATACTGAAAAACTATGTTCATTTATTTCCTTTGAATAAATTGCAGTATTTTCTAAACTCCAACCAAATCCTTTATCTCTGTTTCTTGTTAATCTATTTGTTTTATTAATACTAGATGATTGTAAATAGTATTCAGGTGTAAAACCACCTTCATTTCCCCAATAGGATAATTTTCCACTTACGGAAGATTTAAATGTAAGATTTTCAATTGGAGCCATTTCAATATAAGCATTTGCAATCAAATCATCAGACCAGCCATAGTTCCCAATTTGTCTTTGTATATCAGCTAAAGGGTTTGTCATTTCTTGTCCTACAAGTGTAGAAATACCGTAAGGATTTCCATTAGCATCTCTAAAAACTGGCTCGGTACTATATGGGGCAGCATTTGCAACTACAGGATCAGTTATAACAACCGGCGTAATTGGATCTAAATTTATTGCAGAACTTAAAGGTCCGCCATATTCAGAATTTGTTCCAATTCCCATAGATGTTTTATGAGCGTATCCTAAGGTTTGACCAACTTTAAATATGTCAGATATTTTATGTGTTGAATTTAAACGCATGTTCTTTCTATTGAAATTAGAAACTTTAGACATCACGATCCCTTCTTGATCGGTAAGACCAAAGGAAGCAAAAAATGTTGAAACGTCATTTCCTCCGGATAAACTTACTTCATGTGAAGTTCGCATTGCTGCATCATTAAAAATTACCTCTTGCCAGTCAGTTCCTACGCCTAAAACAGCTAAGTTTGGGAAAACAATTTGTCCTCCGTCTGCCACTGATTTCTCATTCATTATTGCTCCATATTCAGAAGCATTTAAAAGTGATAATTTTTTTGCCGGTCCAGAAATACCCACAAAACCTGTATAATTAACACTTAATTGTCCTGCTTTTCCTTTTTTAGTTGTAATTAAAATTACACCTGCTGCTGCTCTGGCGCCATATATGGCAAGAGATGCCGCATCTTTAAGAACTTCAATTGATGCAATATCCGATTGGTTAAGAAAACCTATACCTCCTGCGTCCACAATTACACCATCAATAACCCAAAGAGGGTTATTATTTCCAAATGTTGTAATACCCCTTACTCTAACTGTAGAAGAGGATCCCGGTTGTCCGGCGTTAGCCGCAATAACCACACCTGAAACCCTACCTTGCAGCGCTTGCTCTACCCTTTCAACTGGAAGACCTTCTATATCGGCTGCTTTAACACTTGAAATAGCACCTGTTACGACACTCTTTTTTTGAGTACCATAACCTATAACTACTACTTCATCTAAACTTTGCGTATCCTCAGCAAGTTGCACTGTTAAAGTACTAGCATTATTTACTACTACTACTTCTTTCGTTGAAAATCCAACATAAGAGAAAACAAGTATTTCTCCTTTTTGAATGTTAGGAATACTAAAATTCCCATCAAAATCTGTAGACCCGCCCTTAGCTGTATTTTTAACAACTATGGAAACACCCGGTAATGGCCCTCCATTTGAATCGACTACTGTTCCTTTTACTTCAAAGTTTTGTGCGGAAGCAATAATTCCTGCTAAACTTAGAAAAAATGTTAGTACAAATGATTTCATATTTTATTGATTAATTAAATTTTGTTAAAGATAAAGGGATAACCTAGTGATAGCTAAAAATGCACCTATACAAAAAACATACAATTCAATATTTTGTAAAATCAATTAAAAAATAAAGAAGCGTAATTACAGTCTTTTATTAGATGCAGGTTAACAAAACAACAAGTTTTAAAGGAGTTAATTTAGCGTACAAAAATATTATATTTTAATAAACTATAACCTTGTAGTTATTGTAATGTTAAGGTAATGTTGTGGTAATTTTAACAAATGTTGCAGTAATCTAAATTTTTAAAATGTACTCAACAAGGCTGTTTTCGTGAGGCAAGTCCATTTTTTTACGCAAACGATATCTTTTTATCTCAACGCTGCGCACTGAAATGTTCAATAAGGGCGCAATTTCTTTGGAAGACAGATTTAAACGCAAATAAGCGCATAGGCGCAAATCATTAGGACTTAAAGAAGTATGCAGCGATTTTACTTTCTTTAAAAAATCACTGTCTGCATTGTTAAAAGCTTCCTGAAATAATTCCCAATCACCGGTATTGGCAATATTTTTATTAATGATTTTAATTACAGGCTTTATTTTCGTTTCATCTTTAACCATTGTCAACTCATCTTTAATAGTCCTTAATAGTTCATTCTTATTAATGATATTCATGGTTGAAACAGAAAGTTCTCTTGTTTTGCTGAAAATTTCACCTTGTAATTTTTCATTTTTCAATCTCATGATTACTTTTTCACTTTCAAGTTGCGACAATGCAAAATCACGCTGTTTTGAGTCTAATAACTTTTGTTTTTGTTTGGCGTAATATCGTTTATAAAGATTATGAATAAAATATAAGAGTGCACCTAATAAAACTAAATACACAAATAGCATTGGCATTGAAAGTAACAAAGGTCTGTCAATTCTAAAAGAATAAGAGGCAATATTGTTTGAAAGTGTGTTGCCTATTTTTGCATTAACATTTAAAGTGTAATTTCCATAAGGTAAATTTTTAAATGAAACTTCTGAATTTGTGGTCCAACCGCTCCATTCATCATACATACCTTCTAACTGGTATTGGTAATTTACTTCGGTATATTTATCAAATTGTGGAACACTGAAAGTAAAAAACAAGTTATTGTTTCTAAACTTAAAAGAATTGTTGTTTTTTAAAGAAACCGGTGTTCTTTTAGCGTTAAGAATGCTTTTTTGTATTGAATTTATGAAGATTTTAAAAGATTTATCATTATTTACCTTGTCTAAATTCAAAATAATATAACCTCTGGAGGTTCCAAATAAATACTGTTTACCCTTTAGATTGATCATACTTTCAAATCCAGCTATATCTTTTCTTTGTGATGCCGGCAAGTAAATTTTAATGACTTTTGGAATATTATTTAATTTACCGGGAGTAAAATAAATCACATTTTTTTCTGTAAAACCCCAAAGTGTATTTGTTTTGGAATCAACAACTAGATTTCCTGAAAAATAGGCATCATCTTCTAAAAAATTATTGGACATTAAAGAGTCTTTAATAAATTTTTCTTGTTTGTTGTTATACCTGAAGATTCCTTTTTTAATTGTGTAAATTAAATCGTTATTGTATTTTATTAAACTGGATTTCAGCCCTTTTGGGGCACTTAAAACCGTGGAATACTCCTCAACTTTTGTAAAATCATTGTTTATTTTTAATTTATAGACGCCTTTATATTCATGGCTGACAAATAGTATATTGTTGTTAATCATTTCAAAATGTCTGCTTGAAATGCTGAATCCTTCAATTTTATTTTTTATTTTCCACCTGTTATTCACTTTTTCTAAAATAAAAAGTCCATCGTAATTTCCCTGCAATAGGACATTATCTTTACCTTTTATAGTCTTTATGTCCCAGGTCCCCATCTTATCTGAAATTAAGGTAGCGGTATTATCATTGATAACATATGTTCCATTATTATGTCCGCAAAAAAACGTATCGTCAATCACTTTTAAACACCAAACCTGTCCGTTTGTACCCTTAATAAAATTAAAATCGTCTTTTGAATTGATATTTTTATAAAATAACCCCTGATTTGTGCCAAGATAGAGGTTGTCATTAAAGATAACTGAAGTGTAAACAGTTCCCAGTTTTCCGTAAATATCATTGTAAACACTAAAAGGCGAATTAAAATTTATAACGCTGATTCCGTTGTCTAAGCCTAACCAAACATTGTGGTCCCGATCTTCAAATAAAGATAGCACCGTGTTATTATTTAGTCCGTTTTTCTGATTGATTTTATTAAGGAGATTTCCATTGCTGTCAAGATGGTAAATTCCGTTTGAAATGGTGCCCAAAATAAAACTTCCATTTGCCAGCTTCAAACTACTGTAAACACTCAGAGTTGAGATTGCATCATTTGCGGAGATATTCCATTTTGAGAGTTTCTCGCCTTCTAAAAAATAAAATCCAACATTTTGAGTCTGCAAAAGAATTTTTTTATTAACAGAAAAAATATTAATTAAAATATTGTTTTGTAAAATAGGATGATTTGAAATTAAAACAGGTTTTCCATTTTCAATTTTGTAAATACCGTCATTCATTTTTTGAAAATAAATACTTTCATTAACTTTAAAAACCTTTGGAAGGTTGGTTTCAGAATTGATGCTGTTAAAGGATTCATCAACAGTGTTATAAATATAAATTCGATGCAATGATTGAAATAATACCCAAGTGTCAAATTTTACAATATTCCAAAATTCCTCTTCAATCAAAGGCTCTTTAAGTTTTTTACTTAAAGAATGGTAGATCAAATTTCCAAAGTCGTTTTTTTGCCAATAGCCAAATTCCACATAGCAACCTGTATAAATTCGGTCGCCAATAACATTTACGGAACGTAAAGAAGAGTTGTTTGGAGTGGGATATAATTTCCAACTAGAACCGTTAAATTCTAACAATCCGCTGCTGTTGGCTACATAAATATAATTGTCTAACGATTGTGAAATTGACCAATTTTGATTTTCAGCACCATAAACCTCTGTTGAATAATTTTCAATAGGTGGAATTTCCTGGGAATTCACAAAAACAGGAACCAAGAATAGAAAAAATAGTATCGTTTTTTTAAGCAATTTCAAATAGTTAATTTTAAAAATTGTGTTTTTACAATATTACAATTTTTTTACAACTGTTGATTTGGGATTTTCTGTTATTTTTTAAGGCAAATAAAACAACGATTTGCAAATTTTAGTTAATTTTCTCCTATTTCGAATTCTAATTTATCTGACAAAAATAGTAAAAATTTCATTTTACGTTTATTTATTAAATGAATAGCAACCATAGAAATCTTCTAATATCATGACAATTTAATCTTATTTAAAATTTTGAATTTTCAATTAAAGTTTAAAAGAACTAAAGCACACATCACAGTATTTTATATTTATAGCTATATTTGCCGCTTGAAGCAGCGTTTTATGAATTCTAAAAATGACGAAGGATCTAATAAAGTAAATCAGGAACAAATTGACACCTGTATTGCAATATTAGAAAAATTGGTAGGCGATACTAATCAAGTATTTGAACTTTCAGAAGAAAAGCGTGTTGCATTAATGACTGCAGCGGGTAAATTAACAAGACCGAGTCGTGAAGAGTTTTCCCTAAGAAAAAAAGATGCTAAAAAATCAATCAAACGAAAAATGATTGCGCGCGATAAACATGCGCGCAAAGAAACAGGAATCAGAAGTGCGCGGGAAGCTGCCATTTTTGAAGCTCCAAAATTATTGAAACCTATTGATGCATCGAAAAGCAAGGAACTTGAGTTGGAATCGCCTCGAAATTGCTATGTGTGTAAAACGGTTTATACCAAATTGCATCATTTTTATGATACGATGTGTACCGAATGTGGCGATTTTAATTACGCTAAACGATTTCAAACTGCTGATCTTACCGGGCAAGTTGCTGTTGTTACAGGATCTCGTCTAAAAATAGGTTATCACATTACTTTGATGCTATTGCGTTCAGGAGCCACAGTGATTGCCACCACAAGGTTTCCTGTGGATTCGGCTTTGCGTTTTTCTAAAGAAAAAGATTATTTTGAATGGGCAGATCGCCTAAAAATACATGGACTCGATTTAAGACATATTCCCAGTGTTGAAATTTTTTGTAATTATATAGAACAACAGTATTCACGATTGGATATTCTAATCAACAATGCTGCGCAAACCGTAAGAAGACCTGCCGGATTTTACCATCATTTGATGGCAAAAGAAGAAATGAATTTTGAGGATTTGCCACAATTTGCCAAAAAGTTACTCAGTAACCATCATAATTGTTTGCAGGAATTACGAAATTTATCATCAGAAATTGCGAACAGTCAAAGCAATATTCCAGTTACCTGGCACGGATCGGAACCAGGAGTCGGACTAAGTTCTTCAGCAAAATTATCGCAAATACCTTATAGTTTTGATAATTCTTTGGCTGCCAGTGAAGTTTTTCCGGAAGGAAAACTAGATGCCGATTTACAACAAGTGGATTTAAGAAAAACGAATAGCTGGCGGTTGAAATTAGGAGAAATAGAAACTACTGAAATGATTGAGGTTCAATTGGTAAATGCTGTTGCGCCGTTTGTGTTGTGCAACCGCTTGTCCAATTTAATGAAAAAAGAAAATACCGGTATAAAACACATTATTAATGTATCTGCTATGGAAGGAAAGTTTCATCGCTTTACAAAACAGGATCGCCATCCTCACACCAATATGGCCAAGGCAGCATTGAATATGATGACGCACACTGCCGCTTCAGATTTTGCGAAAAATGGAATTTATATCAATGCAGTTGATACGGGTTGGGTTACGGACGAAGATCCCGTTGATTTGTCAAAATATAAAATAGAAGTGCACGATTTTCAACCACCATTGGATATTGTTGATGGTGCAGCACGCGTAATGGATCCATTAATCGACGGAATCAATACGGGAAAACATTGGAGTGGTAAATTTTTAAAAGATTACCGTCCTATAGATTGGTAAAAGATTAAAAAAATTAAATATTAGAAGTTAAATATTAAATATTAAAAGTACAAAGTTAAACAATGGAAGAGCAACCTAACAATCCGCTTCACGGCGTTAAACTTGCAGAAATACTCCAATTTCTGGTAGCAATGTACGGATGGGAAGAATTGGGAGAAAGAATCAATATCAATTGTTTTAAATCCAATCCTTCCATAAATTCGAGCCTGAAATTTTTAAGAAAAACGCAATGGGCACGCGATAAAGTAGAAAATCTATATCTGCGTTCAATTAAATAAAAATTGATGATTTCAACAAAAAATCTAACATTGTTGATGACGTCTTTTTATAAAAAAACTACTTTCACATTCTAATTTCTTTCAAATGCCAAATAGAACTTATTGGCATAAGTGCAATCGATTTAATTTGGGGTTTCGGAACTTTACATTTTTTGAGCCAAAAAAATCCTGCATAATTCAGCATTAAAAAATCAAAAAAAAGAATTTTTATCTATTTGGGCTTTAAGTAGATATGTATGAATTTTTATGTGAAGAAATATTTCTAAAATTATTTCTTCAGGAATAATCATATAGACAATTAAAAATCAGCAAGTTGTAAAAGTTTTAAACTTTGGTGAATTTAGACTGAATAAAAATAATTTTAAATTATAGCGGAAAAACCCATAAAAGGCGGTACTTTTGTTGGTCATAAAAACAAAAAGTTTGTCCATAACATCCACAGAATTAGAAGAAAGAAAAGCCGGTAAAGATTTATACAGCTACCAAAATGAAGCAATCAACAAGATTTTTAAATGCTTTGAGGATGCACCGGATGATTATCATTTGTTATTCCAATTGCCTACTGGTGGTGGAAAAACGGTCATCTTTTCTGAAATTGTGCGACAATATTTGAAGCATCACAACAAAAAAGTGTTGGTGTTAACGCATCGTATAGAATTGTGCAAGCAAACTTCGACCATGCTTACAGAATTTAATGTGAACAATAAAGTAATTCATAGCAAAGCAAATTTAGACGATCAGGAAAATTACAGTTGCTTTGTGGCGATGGTTGAAACCTTAAATAACCGATTAAATGAGGACAAACTTGATATTTCTGATGTTGGTTTGGTAATTATTGATGAGGCGCATTATAATTCATTTACAAAACTTTTTAAGTTTTTTGACAAGTCTTTTTTTTTAGGCGTTACTGCAACACCTTTAAGTTCGAATATGCAACTCCCCATGAACGACAATTATGATGAATTAATTGTTGGGGAAACAATAGAATCGTTAATACAAAATGAGTTTTTGTCAAGCGCAAATACCTATTTATATAATGTTGGCTTAACTTCCTTAGTTGTCGGTGCCAATGGGGACTATACCGTAAAATCTTCCGAAGATTTGTACTCTAACAATGATATGTTAAGCAAATTACTGTCGTCATATGAAGAGCATTCCAAAGGAAAGAAAACCTTAATTTTTAATAATGGGATCAGCACATCATTGCATGTTTATGAAATGTTCAGGGCTGCAGGATATACCATTGCACACCTCGATAACACCGCCACAAAAAAGGAAAGAGAATTCATTTTACGGTGGTTTAAAAAAACACCCAATGCCATTTTAACTTCTGTTAGTATTTTAACTACAGGTTTTGATGAACCTACGGTAGATACCATCATTTTAAACAGGGCAACAAAATCCCTGACATTATATTATCAAATGATTGGGCGCGGTTCACGTATATTAAAGACTAAAAACACGTTTAACGTGATTGATTTGGGAAATAATTTTCACCGATTTGGTCCGTGGGGAGCCGATTTAAACTGGCAGAGTATTTTTTCCTCTCCAAATTATTATCTGGATAAATTATTGAATGATGAAGAATTGGAAAGCAATTTTGAATATGAAATGCCAAAAGAGCTTAGGGCTCAGTTTTCCAACTCTGTAGCAGTAGGTTTTGATATCAAACAAACCTATAAAGATGCCGTTAAAATAGGGGAGTCTTCAAAAGTAGTTTTAGAACGTTCTATTGAACAACATGCAAAAATATGTGTTGAAAATAGTGAAGATGTTTATGACGCTTTAATTTTAGCTAATAAATTAGGGGAAGATATTGAATATAGGATTCATCACTATACAAAATGCATCAGCAAAAGCACTTCAAATTTTGCGGATTGGCTGAAAGAAGATTATGGAAAGAAACTTCGTTTGTATTTACGCGATAATTTCGATACTGTTTTTGAAGAAATATTCGGAAGGCCTCCAGAGGATTAATGAGACTTTTTGATAACTTGTTTTGTAAATATCAATCACTTTATTAGCTTAGTAACTCATTTTATTTAAAATATAATTAGATGTAAATTAGTTACTTAATAAATCATACTTCAATAAATAATTTAAATAATAGAATTTTTGCAATATGGCAAATATTATCAAGGAACAACAACATATTTTGGACAAATTGAGTATTAAAACACTCAATCCTATGCAGGTAGAGGCTGAATTGGTAATTAATTCAAACAACAATATTGTTTTGTTGTCGCCAACCGGAACCGGAAAAACTTTGGCATTTTTGTTGCCAATTATTAAGGAATTGGATGCAGATTGTGGTGAAGTTCAAGCTTTGATTATAGTCCCATCGAGAGAGCTGGCCATTCAGATTGAGCAGGTTACACGAGAAATGGGAACTGGCTTTAAAGCCAATGCTGTATACGGCGGGAGACCATTTTCCAAAGATAAAATTGAATTGAATCATTTGCCTGCTATTTTAATTGGTACACCAGGCAGAATTGCAGATCATTTACGAAGAGGCAATTTTTCAACAAAAAATATCGCCACTTTAGTATTGGATGAGTTTGATAAATCGTTGGAAGTCGGGTTTGAAGAAGAAATGAAAGAAATCATTTTGGCACTGCCAAAAGTGAATAAAAGAATATTAACTTCGGCAACAAAAGCCTTGAGAATTCCGAAATTCGTTGGTTTAAATAACCCAGCCACCATTAATTATCTTATTGAGGATGGTAAGGAAGCACCGCTTTTGAAAATAAAAACCATCATTTCTCCCACCAAAGATAAATTGGAAACACTGGTAAAAGTACTTTGTCATATTGAAAATAAGCCGGCAATTGTATTTTGTAATTTTAGGGATACCATTGAAATGGTCAGTGATTTTCTTGCCGAAAACAAGATTGATCACGGTTGTTTTTATGGCGGAATGGAACAAAAAGACAGGGAAAGAACACTGATAAAATTCCGTAATGGAACACATCAGGTTATTGTAGCCACAGATTTGGCAGCCAGAGGATTAGATATTCCAGAAATAAAATACATAATCCATTATCAGCTTCCTTTAAAGCTGGATGAATTCACGCACAGAAATGGAAGAACAGCTCGAATGAATGCTGAGGGAACTGCTTATGTAATTCAATGGGAAAAGGAAAAAAGATCGGAGTTTACAGCAGATGCTGAAATTGAAATCCTTCAAAATAAACCCACACCAAAAACTTCCAAATGGGAAACATTGTTTATTTCCGGAGGAAGAAAAGATAAAATTTCAAAAGGAGATATTGCAGGATTGTTTCTGAAACAAGGAAAACTCAGCAAAGATCAATTAGGAATTATAGAACTAAAACAAGATTGCGCTTTTGTTTCTGTGCCTGCATTAAAAGCAAATGAAATGATTAAAATGCTCAATAACAACAAATTAAAAAATAAAAAAGTAAGAATAACTTCTATCTAGCCTATGATACTTCACAAGTAAAATTAAGGCTTGTTATGCATCACCAAAAAAATAACTCATGATAAAATTGCTTAGAACAAATGCTATAAATTTAGATTTTATAGAACTTGTGAAATCCCTTGATACCGATTTAGAAATAAGAGATGGTGAAGAGCATTCATTTTATGATCAGTTTAATAAACTTGAAAATATAAAACATGTAATTGTGGCTTATGAAAATCAAAATCCGATTGGATGCGGGGCAATTAAGAAATATGAAGGAGATGCAGCTGAAATAAAAAGAATGTTTGTTAAGCCAAATGGCAGGAGAAAAGGAATTGCCTCTAAAATTTTGATTGAATTAGAGCATTGGGGAAAAGAATTATCTTATACGAAATATATTTTGGAAACTGGCGTAAATCAACCGGAAGCCATTATACTTTACCAGAAAAATGGCTATCAAATTATTGCAAATTACGGGCAATATGAAAACGCCATCAATAGTGTCTGTTTTCAGAAAATATTAAATTAAGCTCTCATGAAAAAGTAGTTGGCACTGACGCGCTGATAAAAAGGGACAACATGTTTAAAATATCCAAGATTGATTCAATAGGGTAAGATTGTAAAAGATTATCTTTGCACAAATTAATTTTATGTCCAAACAATTCTCCGATTTAGGAATTTCAGCCCCATTACTAAAAAGTTTAGCCGATTTAAAAATTTCTGAACCTACAGAAATTCAGAAAAAATCAATTCCAATTTTATTGACAAAAACTGACGATTTTGTTGGTTTAGCGAAAACAGGAACCGGAAAAACAGCAGCTTTCGGTTTGCCTTTATTGCAATTGATAGATTTGAATAACCAAAATATTCAAGCGGTAATTTTGGTACCAACCAGAGAATTGGGACATCAAATTTATACCAATATGGAAGCGTTTTCGACCAATTCGACTGAAATTTCCATTGCTGAAGTCTGCGGAGGAATTCCCATAAAACCACAAATTGAACGATTGTCGAAAACCACGCATATTGTAATTGCTACACCAGGGCGTTTAATTGATTTAATAAAACGAAAAGCGATTGATATTAAACAAGCGAGTTACTTAGTACTTGATGAGGCGGATGAAATGGTTACTTCTTTAAAAGAAGGTTTGGATGAAATTTGTGCTGAATTGCCAAAAAAGAAAAGAACTTTTTTATTCTCTGCAACTTTACCGGGAACCATCAAACAATTGGTGCAAAACTATATGTCTAAGCATGTGATACAAGTTAGTGCCGATATGGAAACCATAGGTAACCAGGATATTGATCATCAATTTGTTGTTGTAGAACCTATAGAGAAATTAGAGGTACTGATGCATTTTTTAGCTTCCAAAGAGGGTGAACGCGGTATCATTTTTTGCAAAACAAAAGCAGCCGTAAATAAATTGGCCAAAAATTTGGCCATAAACAGATTTTCTTCAGGTGCATTGCACGGAAGTTTGTCTCAGCCTATTCGTGATCGAATTATGGGACAATTTAGGGAAGGCTTTATCAATATTTTGGTAGCTACAGATTTAGCAGCAAGAGGAATTGATGTCAAAGAAATTTCTTATGTGGTGAATTATCATCTGCCTGATGTTGCCGAATTGTATGTTCACAGAAGTGGAAGAACAGCCAGGGCAGGAGCAAAGGGATTTTCTTTAACCGTCATTCAGCAGGAAGAAGTAGAAAAATTGAAAGAATTTCAGGAAGAATTGGGTATCAAGTTTAAGGAATTTAAAAAACCAAACGCGCAAAGCATTGAAGATAATAATATGATTTTATGGGCAAAACAACTGTTTAAAACCAAACCTAATCATGACATTTCTTCAGCTTTAAAGGACAACATTAAAACGGTATTCCATCATTTAACTAAAGAGGAACTGATTGAAAAAATGATGGCAAATTATTTAATGAAACATAAAACTGAGGTTGTTTCAAAATCAGAAGGCATCATTAAAAAAGGAAAATAATTTATTACCGTAATATACTCCCATACTTTAATAGGCAGCTATGAGCGAAGGAACAGGTTTGGCAACTAAAGAAAATATTGATTGTGTGTTGGAATTGATGAAGTAAAATTTATTTTACGAAAAAAACTAAAGCCGTCGCTTTAAAAACCTTAAATATTTTCTTATTTTATTTAAAATGAATTCGATATAAAAGTTCAACTTTAAAAATAGCGCCATTATCGAATTTTGTGTTTAATTGTTTCCGGGTATCCCCAAAATATAAGGAACTTAGGGACAAATCAACTTTGTTATCATTGTCGAACACCTTATAAGTTCTGCTAATTGCGTAACCAACCTTTGTTTTGGCATATATAGATTTTCCCAGTTGAAATTGCAAGTAAGTGTATAATTCATTAGTGCTTCTCACAACATATTGTCCTTTAGGAACATAAATAGTTTTATGTAAATTATAACTGGAAGACATTCCATCGAAATTGATACCCAAAGCAGCTTTTTTAGCCAATTGATAGTTGAAGTCAGCTTGAGCCGGTAAAAGTAAAGTTGATTCAAATTTTTTGTTGGGGCTTATGTAATACAATCCAAGTAACGGAGCAAAAAGCGGCCCATATTTTTCGGAATTTGAGTAGAAACCTATTTTATATTTTAAGTTTTCATTTTTTGAATACGTAAACAATGATAACAATCCCAGTTGAAAATCCTCTTTGGAAATCACATCAAAGTCAGAAGCTATACTGGGCAGCAGCGCAAAAGTTCCAGTCCATTTTTCAGAATAAACCTGACTTAATCCTAGTTGCAGTGTGATTTTATTAAGAGAAGTATGATCTGTAAAATCAGGGTCTAATTTTAACCGACTTTTGTTTGCAGACAATCCGGTCAAAATGACTGTCTTTTCATTGAGCACAAATGGAAAAATCAATTGCAGCCCAAATTCTTCAACTTTCGTTTGTTCCGAAGTATTTTCAAAATTATTAAGAGGTGTGTTGGCATAGGAAAAACGACCAATATCAATATAATTTTGCGCATTAGCAGTTATCAAAACGAGTCCTAATAAAAAACTTAATATACACTTCATAATCTCATTTTATGACGTCGAAGATACGTGAAATAATACAACGATGAATATTTTAAATAATTGGTTACTGATGTTTAATAATTAGGCATTTATCAAATAAAGCTTAAACTTATAACAGCGGGGTAACCAAATTTAAAAATGTATCGGTACGTTTCAAAAATCAAGTATCCTATCACTAGCATAAACTTAAAATTAAAAAAATAAAATTAAAAATAATCGATTTGTTTTTCTTAATATTGGCGGCTTAACAAGCACTCTTAAAATCAATAAAATTTAGTTATGGGCAAATTAAGAAGTCCGGCTTTTCTCATCGTTTTAGCTTTTTTTTCTATATATGTAATTTGGGGATCAACGTATCTTTTAAATAAAATTGCGGTTACTGAATTACCTCCTTTTATGTTGGCTTCTATTCGATTCATTACTGCTGGGATCATAATTTTCATAATCGCCTATTTTATGGGTAGTAAATTAAGTGTTACCCGAAAACAATTGATGAATAGCGTCATAGCCGGTTTTTTATTTTTATCATTTGGAAATGGCGTTATTGTATGGGCGCTAAAATATGTTGACAGTAGTTTTGCGGCACTGGAATCATCTGCTCAACCACTGGTAGTGTTGTTATTGATGCGAATTTTAGAAGGAAAAAAAATAAAGACCATGTCGGTTGTTGGCGTTGTTTTAGGAATGATTGGAATTTTTCTGTTGGTGAGTCAAAAACAATTTATGAGTCAGGAAGGATCCTTATTGGGAATGGTCATGATTTTTGTATGTGTTATTAGTTGGGCTTATGGAAGTATATTTGTGGCCAAAGCTGATCTTCCTCCAAACTTTTTTGTAAATACCGGATATCAAATGTTATCTGCAGGCATATCGCTTTTAATTGTGAGTTTATTATTGGGCGATGAATGGACATTGCCTTCAAAATGGAGTGGAAAAGTTCAGTTTTCAATGATTGCACTTGTTTTATTTGGAAGTATTGTGGCATTCACCGCATTTAATTATTTATTAAGAACCGTATCGCCCGAAAAAGTGGCTACTTCAACCTATGTGAATCCAGTTATAGCCATGGTACTTGGCTGGTATTTTTTAGAAGAACAAATGACGACACAATCTGTTTTTGCGGCAACTGTGCTGTTAATTGGCGTTTATTTTATCAATACAAAGAAAAAACTCGTCATGTTTTCAAGGTTTTCCAGACGAATTAAATATTAGCAAACTCGTGTTTAAATAATTGATTAAGCCAATTAATTTTTATGTTCGGATGTTGATAGTTCTAAATACAAAGAAAACCAATCATCAAAAATTTTAAAACTATATTTGCGGCCTTAATTGGTTTCAGAATAAGTTTAATAATATGATGAAGAAGGAAATAGAGAATAATAAAGCAATTACTTCTGAAGAAATTGAGAAATGTATTGACCTATTGTCGCAATTGGTTGAAAATACGGATCAAATTTTCGACATTGAGAAAGAACAAAGAACCGAACTTATAAAAGTTGCCGGGATGTTTTCCAGACCCGATAGGGATGAATTTTCACGCAGAAAAAAGGATGGGAAAAAAGTGGCGAAACGCAAGTTGGCCGCCAAAGAAAAAAATGCCCGAAAAGAAACCGGTATTAGAAATGCTCGTGAAGCTTCGGTGTTTGTTGCTCCTGTATTACTTCCAATGGCCGATTTGGAGCTTAAAAAATCTCAGGAATTTGAGTCACACAAAAACTGCTATGTCTGTAAAACGCCCTTTATTAAAATGCACCATTTTTATGACAGCATGTGCCCGGACTGCGGCGATTTTAATTATGCCAAACGTTTTCAAACAGCCAATGTAACCGGACAAATAGCGGTGATTACAGGATCTCGTTTAAAAATAGGTTATCACATTACGTTAATGCTTTTGCGTGGCGGCGCAACCGTTGTTGCAACTACCCGTTTTCCGGTAGATTCAGCTTTGCGATTTTCAAAAGAAACTGATTTTGAGGAGTGGGGGCACCGGTTAAAAATTCATGGACTCGATTTAAGACACATCCCAAGTGTGGAAATTTTTTGCAATTTTATAGATCAAAAATATGGACGACTTGATATATTAATCAACAATGCAGCACAAACTGTGAGACGCCCTTCGGGATTTTATCAGCATTTGATGAAGAACGAAGAAAGCCCAATAGCATCCTTACCAAAAAACACAAGAGATTTATTGTTTGACCATTGGAGCTGTTTGCAGGAATTAAATACACTAACTGCCGGCGCTTCATCCAATCAAAATATGCCGGTTACCTGGCATGGACCCGAACCGGGAATTGGGTTAAGGGCTTCTGCAAGATTATCCCAAATTCCGTATAGTTTTGATCAAGAATTGGTTACCAATGAAGTGTTTCCAACAGGAAAACTGGATGCAGATTTGCAACAGGTTGATTTAAGAAAAACGAATAGCTGGCGTTTAAAACTTGGCGAGATTGAAACCACGGAAATGATTGAGGTGCAGTTGGTGAATTCTGTGGCGCCATTTGTATTGTGCAACCGCCTTTCTGAAGTGATGAAGAAGGACCAAACCGGACAAAAGCACATCATCAATGTTTCTGCTATGGAAGGAAAATTTTACCCGTCTTTCAAAGAAGATCGTCATCCTCATACCAATATGGCCAAGGCCGCATTAAATATGTTGACACATACTTCCTCAGGAACTTTAGCAAAAGACGGTATTTTTATGAACGCGGTTGATACAGGATGGGTTACAGATGAAGATCCGCTGGAACTGGCGAAAATGAAACAAGAACTGCACGATTTTCAACCTCCGTTGGATATTGTTGATGGTGCTGCGCGCGTTATGGATCCGTTATTTGACGGGATCAATACAGGCAAACATTGGTGCGGAAAATTCTTAAAAGATTACAAGCCGATAAGTTGGTAGTATAACTGGGTTTGAGTATCAAGTATCAAGTATCAAGTATTGAGAAAAAATGGTTGCTGAGCTTGTTTACCTAGTGAAAAATTTAATCTAATAATCTAAAATATCACCTACTTTTTTTTAGGGTCGCTGTCACTACCTAATAATAAGGATAGCATTTTTAAACTTTCCGTACGGTCTGCAATTAATTTCACAATGCTCATAAACGGTATGAATAGAATCATGCCAGCAGCTCCCCATAAAATGCCACCCGTAACTATCGCAACAATAACAGCCAGCGTATTGATTTTTAATCTGTTTCCCACAGCAAAAGGAAATATAATATTAGCTTCCAGTATTTGAACAAAGGTAAAAACCAGCACGACTCCCAATGGATACCAAAGAGAATCAAAGGTTATCCATGAAATTGTAATCGGTAGCAGCGAGGAGATGATAATTCCTGCATAGGGAATAAAGGTTAATATTGAAGCAATAAAGCCGAACAAAAATGGATGTGGAATGCAATAGCCAGGCCAACACTATTTAAAATACCCACAATCAAATAAACCAGCAACATTCCTTTGATAAAATTGTAATAGGCATGAATTGTTTCAGCAAGAATTTCGCGAATGGTTTCGTTTTTACGCGATGGAAAAAGCAGGTACAGCACATTTACGAGCATTTGTCGATAATAAAGGATAAGCGCCGAAAAAACAGGTATTACAATGATAAAAAAAGTTGAAATAGATATTGAATAGAGCGTATTTGCCAAAATTCCAAAAATTTGCGTTCCGGAACTGCTCATCAAATTTTTTGGTAATTCTGATAAGCTATCTGTATTGATGCCATAGCTTTCTTTCAAAAAAGCAAACAATTGCATTAGGGACTCTGAAAATTTAACCTTGAATTTAGGCCATTCATGTAAAAAACCTCCAATTTGAGAGAGTAGCAAGTAAGTAATGGCTCCGAGTAATATGAAAACTATAGAAATTGATAAAAAAATACTTACTGTTTTATTGATTTTCTTTTTTTCAAGCCACTTACAAATCGGATAAAGAATAAAACTGATAAGCATGGCAAAACTCAGCGGAATAAAAAGCGTTTTTCCAAAATAAAGCACAACGGAAAGCAATACTGTAAATTGAAGAATTTCAAGTACAGAAAATTTTCTGTTTGGAGGAAGAGGAACCAGTGTTTTTATAATTTGTACCATGAGTTTTTTAATTTTCAATGGTTCTGTATCGTGTTCAAAGAGTTTAATCTTTTTTTAAAAAGGGTAGCATAAAATTATAAAATGTTCTACAACAATGTTTCACGATTTTTTGATTTAAGCCTGCTTATTCTAATTTAGTGATTTTTTAGATAATAATAGGCAGTTTTCATTTATATTTTTCACTCTCAAATTCCTTCAAAAGAACAATAAACAGGACGCGCAAATAAAAATCTTTTAAAACATTTAAATAGCAATTGAAAATAATCACCTATAAAAAACCCTTAAAATGAAAAAGTCTTTATACTTTAATAAAATAAAAATGATGCCGTTAGCATTACCGCTATTGCAATTGGCAATACAAAAATAAAATAAATAAAAGTGACCATTCCTGTTTTAATAAAGCTAATAAAATAACCTTGTCTATAGAATTGCTTTACGGCTATAAGGAGATAAATGTATGTTAGCGCTGCAACCATACCATCTAACCAGTTAGGTACTTTCCAAAAGTAATTAACAAGTATCACAATGCCCATAATCATAAATAAAAAGGAGAAGTAATAAAAGCTAAATACCAGGTGATAAGGAAAGCTGCCACTTTTCCAAAAAAATATTTTTAAAATAAATGCGAAAATTGGAAGTAAAAAAAACAAGGCAATAGGAATACTGTCAAAAAGGGCTTGCATAATTCCCCCACCGCTATTTTTTTGAAATTTAAGCATTTGAGCGTAAAACCGACGTTCTAAAAAACCGGCGTCATCATCCATTCCCATGGCCTTTAGCAAATCTGCCTCAGGCGCACCAGCGGCAATTAAGGAGTCTAATTTCTTTTTGTTGAAACCGAAATTTTCATGAGCAATGTCATTTGGGGTTGCGCTGACTTTTATAATGGAATCCAATTTTTTTAATTCCTCTTCATCCATCCCTGTTATCATCTTCTGGTCGCTTAAAGGCTTGGTAAGTTTTGTGATGGAAACAGAATCCAAGTTGTTTTCGGGAATTGAGTCAAACTTAAAAATTTGATCATTTTCAAAACCTTTCTTTAAAACCTTATCGACTTGTTGGGTATATTCACGGGCTTGAAAGGAAAATAAAAAGAAGAAAACTACAGAAGTAAATAAATAAAATTGTGCAGGATGCAAATATAACAACCGTTTCCCCTCAACAAACTTTTTTGCCAAATAACCAGGGCGAAACAATAGTGGAAAAAAGCTCTTTAAAAACCGTGCATCAACAGAAAAATAATTGCTGATGGTATGGTAAAATAAAACACCCATAGTAAGATCGTCTTTTGCCTTTTGGCCACAATATGGGCAAAACTCAAATGATTCCTGAAATTCTTGCTCGCAATTTTTGCAGATGGTTTTATTATTTTCCATAGAAAGTTAAGTTGATCAAATAAAAATACTAAAAATTTGGCCAATATTTTTTAGTTCATTCAAAATATTTAATAAGTTACTGAACTATTATTATTATTTAAATGCAATTTTTAAAGTTGCTTATGGTGCCTGAAAAAAATAATTTTGGTTATGTATGAATCTATTTTAAAGCATGTCAATAAGCAATCATATCGTAATTTTTTTGGGCGTGTCTGCCGAAAGTCTGAGCCGGATTTGACGAAAATCAGTTAAAAAATCCTGATTTCTTGATGTAGGTCAATTAAATCAGGAAATTTAAGTCGTAATTTTGTCTTTAATTATTTAAAATGAAAATTATGAAAAACATACTATTTGTATTGACAAGCAATGATTCTTTAGGATCAACCGGACATAAAACAGGTTTTTGGATTGAAGAATTTGCAGCACCTTATTATTTACTGACAGACAAAGGTTATAACGTAACACTGGCATCACCAAAAGGAGGTCAGCCTCCCATTGACCCTACCAGCGCTGCTGAAAATGCAGCAACAGCATCTACCAAAAGATTTGATAAAGATGAAACCACAAAGAAAAAATTGGCAAACACTTTGAAATTGGAGGACGTGAATCAAAATGATTTTGATGCTGTTTTTTATCCTGGAGGTCACGGCGTGCTTTGGGACCTTGTTGAAAATAAAAAGTCCATAGCACTTATCGAATCTTTTTACAATCAAGGAAAACCGGTAGCGTTTGTATGTCATGCGCCAGCAGTTTTAAAACACGTAAAAGGAAAAGATGGCAAGCCTTTGGTGACTCATAAAAAAGTAACCGGATTTACCAATGAAGAAGAGGCCGCCGTGCAACTAACAGAAGTGGTGCCTTTTCTTTTAGAAGAAATGCTTAAAGAAAATGGTGGTACTTATTCAAAAATAGGGGATTGGCAGCCTTGTGCCGTTGAAGACGGATTGTTAATTACAGGCCAAAATCCGGCATCTTCAGAAAAAGTTGCCGAATTGTTAAATAAAAAATTAAATTAAGTTATGAGTACCAAGCAAGCATTATTGCAACCCTATCATAAAAACGGACTGGACTTAAAAAACCGGGTTATCATGGCTCCAATGACTAGAAGCAGGGCTGACAACCCGGAATTTAAACCAACAGAAGAATTACAAGCCGTTTATTATGCCCAACGAGCATCTGCCGGCTTGATCATCGCTGAAGGGGCTCAGGTTTCTGAAAGTGCTGTTGGCTATGTAAATACTCCAGGAATTTATACCAAAGCTCAAGTAGATGGCTGGAAAAAAGTAACCAAAGCTGTTCATGAAAAAGGAGGGAAGATCTTTATTCAATTGTGGCATGTGGGCAGGGTTTCACACCCGGATTTTCATCACGGTGAATTGCCTTTGGCGCCATCGGCAATCAATCCGAACAGTAAATCGTTTACGCCACAAGGATTTAAAGATACGGTAACCCCAAAAGCTATGACCTTGGAGGCTATTAAAACAACCATCAACGATTTTAAGCAAGCTGCTAAAAATGCTGTTGAAGCAGGTTTTGACGGCGTGGAAATCCATTCTTCGAACGGGTATTTGTTTCATCAGTTCTTTAATAATTGTTCGAACCAACGAACCGATGCTTACGGCGGAAGCATTGAAAACAAGACTAGGTTCTTTTTTGAAGTATTGGAGGCAGTTAAAAAAGTAATTCCAGAACAAAAAATTGGGGTGAGATTTAATCCTTCTATGCACAAATTGCATGGGATTACTGTGGACGAAGAGACCATTCCAACTTTTGAATATATCATTAAAAAACTAAACGATTATAACTTGGCTTATGTTCATTTATCAGAACCGTTTACAGATGTTTCTAAAGTTCCTTTTGCAGTAAAAAATATCGCAAAACATTATAGGCCAATATATCACGGCACTTTAATGATTAATGGCGGATTTACTCAAGAAACTGGAAATGCCATTATTGAAAGAGGAGAAGCCGATTTGGTGGCGTTTGGAAAACCTTTTATTTCAAATCCGGATTTGGTGGAACGTTTTGAAAATAATGATGAACTTTCCAAATGGAATCTGGACACATTTTATACACCCGGTAAAAAAGGGTATTTGGATTATGAACCGATTAAAGTATAATTAAAAAACTAAAATCATGTAAAATAGCGCCTTTCGGGCGCTATTTTTATGTTTCCTAAATCGCCTTTAGGATAGTAAAGAACAATAATTTAAAACGAATTAAAATTTTAATTTTTCAATTTCTTCTTCATGTTTGTTAAAAATTTCGGCAATCAGAAGGTGTTTCTCTGAAAAAGCTTTGTTTAAGTCATTAAGAAAATTTTCAAGTTCTTTATTAGGGTAATTAAATAAATGTACCTGCAGGTGACCAATTTTTACCACCAAACTTTCTGTGGAATTTTTAATGTCTTCTATTTTTCTTAAAATTTCTTCTTTGATTTCAATTTTTCCTTTTTCCATAATATGTGATTTTTAGTTATTTATTTTGAAGAATAATAGTGGCAGCTATTTTCTAATTATTTAAAGTTACAAATAATATTTTTGAAAATAATATTTTTACAAAACAAATATCAACTCAAAACCAACAATTTACGTTACATAATTTTTAATAAAGTTTGTATAATTCACACTTGATATTCCCTTTTTATGCTGAAATTTGAAAATAATTCAAATGCTAAAAACCCTTTAAAATAGTTCAATTGGCACTATTTTAAAGGGGTTTTAATCAATTATAACCGCAATGCTTATTTGTCAGTAATTATTAATTTAACTTACTTCTGTTTTTAGTAGGATAACTTTTTGGATCTATAGAAGTAGCGGACCAATTATTCAAAAATTCCAAAACTTTTTTGGTTGAATACCCTTTATTTTCCTCTAAATAAACGCTATTTTGTGTATGCAATCTATTTCCCTCACTATCTAATACTACAAATACCGGAAAACCGAAGCGTTGAGGATAGCCCAGACGGGCCAATATATCTTCATTCCAATTTTCACTAGAATAATTAAGATGATAAGTGATGAATTTATTTGTTAAGACACTTTTTAAAGTGTCATTTTCAGTTGCCTTTTTATTAAATGCAACACACCATTTACACCAGTTTCCACCAATTTGCAACAGCACATGTTTTCCTTCAGCATTTGCTTTTGTTACGATGTTTTGAATATCCGTTTTAGCATCTGCTTCCGGATTGTACAATTTAACTTCTGTTGTCTGAGCATTTAAATCAATCATCAATAGCGTGATTAAAATAAGCAGGATTAATTTTTTCATTTGATAAAATTTCAGAGTCCAAAAATATGATAAATTTTTCACTCATAGATTCATTTACTTATATTTAGGAAAGTTTTATGTCAAAAAGTTATTTTTGCTTAAGGAGTGAAATCGAGGTAAGAGGTTCACGAGCTCTGATTTGCAAAATAAAAGATAAGCGAGTAAACACGTATTATACTGATAAAAGAAAGGAGGGATGCGTTAAATGAAAAACGTATCTTTTGAGTAATTCTAAATTGAGATATTTTATTGTCTCATTCTTTACCATAATTAATACACAAAAAAAGACCTGACTGTGAGATGGTGAAATAAATTCAACAAATACTGTCAGGTCTATAAATAAAATATATTAAATATTATTCTTTAATCTCAACTACTTCAAGATCAAAAACTAGGTCTTTACCAGCTAATGGATGGTTACCATCTATGATGATAGTTTCCTCTTTAACTTCAACTATGACCAAATTCATTTCCTGTCCGTCTTCAGATTTGGATATAAGTCCCATTCCAACTTCCGGTGTCATATCAGGTGGAAGTTGCGTTTTTTGCACTTCTTGAATTAGGCCTTCTTGAGGTTCACCATACGCTTCTTCTTTTGAAACAGTAATTGTTTTTTTCTCATTTAATTTCATATCCATGAGTCCTTTTTCAAAACCTGGAATCAATTTTCCCTGTCCTAAAGTAAACTCTAAAGGTTCTTTTCCTTCTGAACTGTCAAAAATCTGACCATCTGATAATTTTCCAATGTAATGTACCTTAACGGTGTTGTTCTCTTTAACTTGAATCATAATATTCACTTTTAATTTTAAAAATACGTTTTGCATAATTATTACGCGCTGTGTATTTCATTTAATTTCAATTATTTATTGTGCCAAAACCAAGCCAAAAACCGGACTTGATTTTAAAATAGACGCATTTGGCAAGTAATCTGTATAAAAATAGCGCTTCATCCTTTTGCTCATAGGCGATACCTGTTTTTATTAAAATGGTCAAATATCTATGAATGCCATCATTAAAATCGGTAATTATGTCAGTTACCCTCAAAAATTCAGCCAACACATTACATTCATGGAACACTATACAGGTAAATATGAGGAGGGAGGTGAAATCTTTATGTTCACAAATGCCTTTAATAAAATATAAGCAAGCCGTTTGTAAATGTGTGTGGAATTATGAGTATTAAATAATGCTAATCATTTTTAATAAAATCTAAATCAAGGACGTTAAAATTATTCGCTGCCTTAACCAATAAGGTTGAGCCAATAGTTTCGAATAAATCATTGGTTTTAAGTATAAATTCGGCTTGCTTTTCAATTTTATAATTAGGAATACCAATCAATGTTAAATCCGTTGTTCCGGAATACTGCTTAATTAAATTATAAAACGGTATCTGCTCCACGACATTATCAATAATTTTTATTTCAATAATGACTCTTAAACTGTCAACCAGTTCATGAATTTTTGAATAGATAATAGTATCATCAACATTGTTATTATTCACGAACAAAACCCTGATTTTTGTGTTTTGCCAATTCGGAGATGCAATGATGAATCTTGCAATATTCAGCATCATTTCAGCATTCTTACTATCTGTTTCCCTCCACCATAAATCTACCGATTCATAATTTCCTAATTTTGCTTTTTTATCAAAATCCAGATACAATAAATTATAATCCAAGTGTAATAAGGTCTCTGTCATTTGAGAGTATTCCTCAGAATTTTCAAGCCCTTTGGGCCAACCCATCATAATGGTATTCGGTTCAACACCCGAAAACCCAAAAGTGGTGGCTATATTTGTAATGCCTTTATAGATATTATCAACTTTTATTTGCCGTGCAAAAATACCGAGGTCACTAAAAGTATCATCCCTCACTATTTGTTCCGTTTTTTTTAAGGGCTTATCATTTTCTTTACCCAAAATCAGTTTGAAATTGGTCACTATTCCTGTACGGCCGGATACGGTTTTACATAACTCCAATAAGTAAGATTGATGTTTACTTTGGCCGCTAAACAAAATAATATTTGGATTCCAGTTAGAATTTTCATCATCTTTGGCATCTATCTTTTTTAAACCTTTGTTCACCACATTTTCCCAAACGCTTCGCCAAACATCATTAGATTGTAACTTTACTTCTTTTCGTTGTAATGCAGAATACAAGACTGCAACAATAGCAAATGCACCAATCATAGCAATCATATCTAACTTAAACATGACAGTAAAACATGCAATAAAGCCAAGCAAACCAATCCAGCGTTTAATTTTGAATGTGGGTTGAAAATCCGGATTTGCCCAACTTTCCAGAAAATAAGAAATATTAATAAAGCCGTAAGCGGTGAGATAAAACATGGAAACCACACGCGCAATAACATCTAATTCCCCTATTAAAATACCGGCTTCTGCAATCATAAAAACCATAAACATGGCATTTACAGGTTCATTATTACCACCTTTTCCTTTACCAAATATTTTTGGTGTTACTTTATCAAGAGACATGGCTTGCAAAATTCTGGGTCCTCCCAAAATTCCTCCCAAAGCCGAGGATAACGTAGCTCCCCAAATTCCTGCGACAACTGCCGGAGTAAACATGGCCATTTTCATTAAAAAATTATAATCTGTTTTTAATAATTCAGAGTTAACGTTAAACGCCACAAAAACAGCAAGTCCAAGATAAACAACCAATCCTATACCAATAGCCGATAAGGTACCTAAAGGAATAGATCTTTTAGGGTTTTTTAAATCGCCACTCATGGCAATACCGGCAGTAAAACCGGTAACAGCAGGGAAAAATACGGCAAACACAACTTCTAAAGGAACCGAGCCTTCAGTAGAAAACAGACTTACCGTTTCCGGCGCATATTCCGTAGTTCCAAAAAAAATAGAAATTAACGAAATGATAATTGCTGCAAGAATAAAAAATTGAGCTTTAAGTGCAATAGACGTACTTATTAAAGCTAAAACCGTAAGCGAAATCAGTGCAATGGTACCCGTTAATCTAATATCGTTAATTGAAACACCAAAGCCAAAAAAGACATTAAAACTTTCAGCAAAACCAATTAAATATAAGGCAATAGAAAAAGCGGTTCCAACATACAAGGCGATACCAATTGAGCCACCAATGGGGATTCCCATACTTCGAGATAACACGTAATAAATACCTCCAGCACCAATTTTTTTATCTGATGCCACTGATGATACACTTAAACCTGTAGTCACTGCAATAACGTGTGCGATAATAATGATTATAATAGCACCAATTAAGCCGGCATTACCAACAACCCAACCTAAACGCATGTACATGATTACCCCTAAAATGGTTAATAGCGATGGTGTGAAAACGCCCTCAAATGTTTTATATTTCTTTTTTTCGGCCAATATTAAGGTTCATTTTTTTAATGAATGCTCACAAAAGATAAGGTGAATATACAAATCTTTTTATTGTATTTAAATATATTATATAACAAGGGTACAAAAATTTATTCGCATAAAAATTTTACACTCTTATTGAAAACTCTCGAGAATCGCATGAAAAAAATTATATAAATATTACCTCGAGTATTTGTCATTTTACTCATCTAATACTTTTGTATTCTATTGTTAGTTTTGTGTTATTTCTAATAAAGTTAATGGCGCACTTTATATATGCAATGATGCAGGAGGGAAGTTCAACAAGTAATTCATAGCTTTATTACCAAATTACTTTTATATATTTGATAAAATTATTAACAACCATAAAACTTTGACTTAAGTAAAAATTTTCTTTTCCATGAAAAAATCAACCATTATTTATATTGTAGTTGCACTATTCAGCCTGCAATTTATTCAAGCCCAAAAAAAAGAAACGAAACAACCATTAGATTCCATTAATATTGATGGCTTAAAATGGAGAAGTATCGGGCCTTCTTTAACATCCGGGCGTATTTCAGACATTGCCGTAAATCCAAACAATCCTTTTGAATATTATGTTGCGGCTTCAGCTGGTGGCGTATGGAAAACTGTTAATTCGGGAATAACTTATACCCCAATATTTGACAAAGAAGGTTCCTATTCAATAGGTTGTGTTTCTATAGATCCAAATAATTCAAATGTTGTTTGGGTAGGAACAGGAGAAAATAACAATCAGCGTTCGGTAAACTATGGAGATGGTGTTTATAAATCTCTTGATGGTGGAACGACTTGGAAAAATATGGGTTTAAAAACTTCAGAACATATTGGAAAAATCATTGTGAATCCTGAAAATTCTAAGATAGTTTATGTAGCAGCGATTGGTCCTTTATGGAGCAAAGGAGGAGAAAGAGGATTGTATAAAACAAAAGATGGAGGAGAAACCTGGGAAGCCGTTCTTACTGTTGATGAACATACAGGAGTAAATGATGTGGTGATGGATCCAAGAAATCCGGATGTATTATACGCCTCAACTTTTCAGCGCAGACGGCATGTTTTTACCTATGTTGGAGGAGGTCCTGGTTCAGGAATGTATAAAAGTATAGATGGTGGAACTCATTGGGTAAAAATTAATAAAGGACTGCCAGAAACTGAAATAGGTCGTATTGGCTTAGCTATTTCGCCCGCAAATCCAGAAATAATTTATGCTATCGTTGAAGCTGCTGAAGGTAAAGGAGGCTTTTTTGCATCCACAAACAGAGGGGTAAGTTGGGAAAAAAGAGGAAATCAGGTAACCAGTGGAAACTATTATCAAGAAATTATTGCAGATCCAATTGATGAGAATACTGTTTACTCCATGGATACTTGGATGGCTGTAAGTCACGATGGAGGAAAGACGTTCAATAAAGTAGGAGAAGTTTCTAAACATGTGGATAATCACTGTATGTGGATTAATCCAAAAAACAATAAACAATGGCTGGTTGGTTGTGATGGTGGTGTTTATGAAACTTTTGACGCTGCAAAAACCTGGGATTTTAAAGAAAACATCCCTGTAACTCAATTTTATAAAGTAGCCGTTGATAATGATGCTCCATTTTACAATGTATATGGCGGAACACAAGATAATTTTAGTATTGGCGGACCATCGAGAGTTATTACTGCTCATGGAATAACCAATTTTGATTGGTTTATTACAAATGGCGGAGATGGTTTTGAATCACAAGTAGATCCTAATAATCCAGATATTGTTTATGCACAATCTCAAAATGGATTTTTAGTTCGTTTCGATAAAAAGAGTGGGGAAGCTGTAGGAATTCAACCTAAAGAAAGGGAAAACGAAAATGCCTATCGTTTTAATTGGGATTCGCCTTTAGCAGTAAGCAAACATAAATCCGGACGAATTTATTTTGCGGGAAACAAAGTGTTTCGTTCAAATGATTATGGAAATAGCTGGGAAGTCATTAGCGATGATTTAACGCAACAAATTGATAGAAATACGCTAAAAGTATTTGATCGTGTTGTGAGTATTGATGCTGTCGCAAAAAATGGATCTACGTCACTTTACGGAAGTATCGTTGCCTTATCTGAATCTCCTATTGATGAAAATTTAATTGGGGTTGGTACCGATGATGGATTGGTTCAAATTACTGAAAATGGAGGAGCTACCTGGAGAAAAATCTCAAATATTAATGGCGCGCCAAAACAATCTTATGTTAACAGCATTTATCTTTCAAAACATGATGTTAATGTTATTTACGTAGCCTTTAACCATCATAAATACGGAGATTTCAAACCCTATATTTTCAGATCAAGCGATAAAGGGAATAGCTGGACAAACATCAGCAATAATTTACCCGAAAGAGGAAGTGTTTATTCAATTGAGGAAGATCATATTGATCCTAATTTAATTTTTTGCGGCACAGAATTCGGTATTTACTTTTCTCCAAATAAAGGCAACCGTTGGAAGAAATTAGGAACAGGTTTGCCAACAATTGCAGTTAGAGATGTTGCAATACAGGCACGTGAAAATGATTTAGTTCTTGGAACTTTTGGGAGAGGGTTTTATGTTTTGGATGATTATTCAGCATTACGCACTATAAAAAATGAATTACCAACAATAACCGCTGCTGTTTTACCTGTAAGAGAAGCTTTAATGTGGGAAAAAAGCCTTCCGCTAGGCTTACCGGGAAAATCATTTCAAGGAGATAACTTTTTTACCGCTCCTAATTTGGGTCCTGAAGCTATAATCACCTACTATTATGATGATACTTTTGAAACTTTAAAAGAAAAACGAACTGAAAAAGAAAAGGAACTCATTAAAAATGGTAAAGACACTCCGTATCCAACCTATAAAGCTTTAAAAGCAGAAACTGAGGAAGATTTACTTCAATTGGTTTTTACCATTAAAGATTCACAGGGTGTTACTGTTAAAAAGGAATTTAAAAAGCCAACGAAAGGTTTACAACGATTTAATTGGGATTTAAGATATACACTTCCGGATCCTATTAATTTAGAAGAAGCTAATTTTTATAATCCTTGGGAATCAAAAGATGAAGGAACCTTAGTGCAACCGGGAATTTATACGGTGGAAATGCACAAATTCCAAAATGGAATTGCGACTCTTTTGACTGAACCGGTAACTTTTAGCGTAAAATCTTTAGCGAATACAACATTGCCAGCCACTGACAGGGCTTCAAAAGTAGCCTTTCAAAAAGATATGGCTGCATTAGAAGCTAAAGCTAAAATTTGTATGAGTTTAATTGGTGATATGAATAATAAGCTTAAATATATAAAACAAGCTGCTATCCGTTCTGAGCAATCTTTGGGAACATTTTCAAAGGAGATTATTGATATTGAGTTGGCTATTAAGAATATTACGATAGCTTTAACTGGGGATCCTTTAAAAACTAAGTTGGATATCAACCAACTTCAAAGCCCAATTAACAGAATAGGTAATATTAATGGCGAACAAAAATATTCTACATCAAAACCTACTCAAACACATATTGACAGTTATGCAATAGCAAAAAAGGAAATTGATGCAGCAAAGGAAAAACTGGAAGTTGTATACAATGTAACCTTAAAACAATTAGAAGATCAATTAATTAAATCTGGCGCTCCTTATACGCCAGGACGAGGTTATGAGGATTAAATAGCCATACATAAAACCAGAGGTGATTTATTTAACAAATCGGTTTTTTCATAATTGAGTACCTAATTTTTTAATAAAACAGGCATTCGAGAATCTGAGAAAACCGATTTACTTTTAATATTGTTTGTATTATAATGTACTGCATTGTGTAACTTGTGCTTTGGTAATTGCGAAGGTGTATTTAGCAGTTTTTCTTTATTTTCTTTTTCAACGTTCATAATGGAAAACTCTTTTTGTAAAGATGTAGGAGGGAAGTGATACCTTTATATTCACAAATTCCTATGCTTAATTTTTTATACGTTATAATGTTATTGCTGTTTATTTAATTAAATTCATTTAAGTTGTTGTTTGTCGAAGGCTTAAATAGTTTTGCCTGCTCAAGTATCTGTAACGTTACTTCAGCAATGTTGTACAATAAAATATATTGCATTTCTGTAGCTTCTTTACCGGTGGTAAGCAGTTGTGAACTAATTTCTTCAAATGCACCTTCAATATTTTCTATTTTGCTGTTATTTTGATTTGTTAACCAGTTAAATGCTTCATCTAAAGCATTTGAAATATGATCTTCAAACGCTGACATATTTGAGGTTTCTTTAGGGTGTTGCGTTCTATGAGCTCCCAATGCCGATAAGTAAGAAAGCAAAGCGTGGTTTAAGTAGGTTAATGTAAAGGCCTTTTCTTTCAGTTGTTGCTGTTTTTTAGGATCTAATTGCATATTTTGCCAAGCCATGACCAAATCATTATCGGCTAAATGTGCTTCTCTTCTTGCGATTCTGTAAGTTAAATCATCTGTTGTTGGTTTTTGATACTCATTTAAGATGGCTTTAAAATAAGCGGTGTTTTTAAGTATTGCTTCACTTAACAAGCCCGGTAATTTTTTGTATTGCCACTCCGGCCATAAAAACCTGACCACTATAAACGAAATAAATGCTCCTATTACTGTATCTATTAAACGCGGAGTCATGACATCTACACCTTTATTGGCTATAATATTAAATGCACATAACACAAAAATGGTCACAAAAATAACGCCTATGGAATAACGGCGTTTCATCCAAATTAAAAATAAATAGGCCGACGCAAGCATTAATACTATTTGTCCTGAAAAAGTGAACAGTCTGATAATTAAAATTCCGATAACCACACCTGCCAAAGTTCCTATGGTTCTTTGCAATAACCGCCTTCTTGTTTCACTGTAACTGGGCTGTAACACAAATAAAATGGTAAGCAAAATCCATTCTCCTTTTGCGATATGAAAATACTCGGATAATGTATAACCAATTAAAAAAGAAACACTTAATCTTAAAGCATATCGCATTCTTGGGTGATTTATGTGTAGCTGTATTTTTAATCGCTCAAAATAGGTACGGGTATCTTTTTCTAATTCAGGCAGTAAATTTGTATCCTGATTTTTATAAATGCTTTTTAAGGTTTTATGAGACTGACTTAAATTACGAATCAATAATTTGATGGGATGCGTAGCTTTCAACTCATTATTTTGTAACATGCCATTGATCGTTTTAACCAACCAGTCTAAAGCTATTGGATGCTTATACGGAACACCTGTAAGTAAACTTTCTGCAAAATTTTGAGTTGCATGCGATAGTTCATGCAGTAATTGACGAATACCTCCAATTAACTGACTGTTTAAAGGATCGGCACTTAATAAATCATAACGTTCATGACTCGATGCCGCTCGTTCATGCAAACTTTGCAACACCATAAAATAATGTAAATATGGTTTTAACGGTTGCTGATTTGTAAGGGATTCTCCATAACTGTTTAACACGCCTTTACACCTTTCCAATGCTTCAACAGTTTGTACGTTTAATAAAGCTAGTTTTACCCTTATTTTTTTTTCTTCGTGCTCATCGCTCGGGAAAAGTTTTGATTTTTCATTTAAATATAAGGAGAGCGCTGAAAACCCTCTGGACAATTGTTCTTCTAAAAGACTGTAGGGTTTTAAAAGCAATAACAGGTAGGAGAAAATACCGTAAATTAAAGCTCCCGATATCAATAAAACAGGTTGTATGTACCAATTAGGACTTATTTCCACCCCAATCATCGTATATATACCAACCAATAAAGCTCCAAATGTCACGCCTCTAAAACGCTCACTTACACCACCTATTAAAATAAAAACAATGGTTGATAAAGCAAGCCCCAGCGCCAATAATATTGGGTAGGGCTGCAACAATTCTACAGAAAAACTTGATATTGCCAAGCCTAAAACTTTTAAAGCCATAGACTTTAAACGGCCGTTGGGATGATCATCCGTTTCAGAAAGGGCACCGGCAAGGGCGCCTAAACCTAAAGTTACCGCATAAAAAGGCAATCCGATACTTACCGTTAAAATAACAAGCGTTCCTATTACGGTGGTTGCCTTAAAAGCCAATAGCCTGTTGGGATTGCTTAAAAAATTGTTTCTAAAAGCGCTGTACCAAGGTATTTGTTTTAAGGAGAAAGAAAATTGCTTCATTTTTAAGGTATGTACTTACAATATTACAATGGAGCCACAAAAGTAAACAATAGCAATATATAACTGAAAGTAATTAAACCTTTCTATTACAATTATCTTTTAATTTTAATGAAATCTAGGTCCGAGGTTCACGAGCGCTTATTTGCAAAATAAAAGATAAGCGAGTAACCACTTATTATGCTGCCTGACGAAAAAAGGAAGTTTAATACGTATGGAATGGGATTATTCTTTCTAATTTTTAATTGATTATGGATTTCCGTACATAGTTACTTGTATAAAAAATCATGGTGGTTGGTGGATGCGTTGAATTAGTAGCCTTATTTTTAATGACTTAAGTAATTTGTTAATGAAATAAAGTTAAAGTATTAAGAAAGTAGCATAATAGCTACTAAAATCTAAATTAAACTTACAGAATCATTAAATTTATTCTTGCGAAAAGCCAATCATTTTATCATCTTTGTATCATGCATGAGTCTATTACAAAACACATCAATAATCATATCAATCCAACAGAGATTGACATCCAATTATTCAACGCTGTTTTAAATGAAATCTCTGTTACCAAAGGTCAGTTTTTACTAAAGCCAGGTACCAATGTAAAGCATGAACATTTTGTTGTAAAAGGGTGTTTAAAGGCTTATTATCTAGATGATAAAGGTAATAAACACATCATTCAATTTGCTGTAGAAAATTGGTGGATTGGAGATTTTGATGCGTTTTACAATCAAGTGCCTTCAAAATTATATATAGAAGCTGTTGAAGATTCTCAATTGTTATCCATTAATTATGATAGTCTTCAAAAAATTTATGACGAGGCACCAATTTTTGAGCGCTATTTTAGAATTTTAGTTACTAAAGCTTTCATCTCTCAGCGTAAACGAATTTTGTCTACACAAGAAAAAAACACACAAGAACGTTATATCGAATTCTGCACCTCCTATCCTAACATAGAAGACAGGGTAGCAAATTATGACATTGCAAACTACTTAGGTGTCACTCCTGAAAACTTAAGCAGGGTTCGGAAAAAGTTAAATCTATCTTAATTGATATAGGTCAATGAGATTGGTATAATAGTCATGTAAATTTGTTCTATTAACAATTTATAAAACAAGACATGAGTAAACAACCTTTATTAAAACCATATAACCAAAATATTAACCTAAATAACAGAATAGTCATGGCACCTATGACGCGTAGCAGAGCAGATAATGAAGGCCATGTGCCAACTGACGATCTGCATGGTTTGTATTACGAGCAACGTGCATCAGCAGGTTTAATTATAACAGAAGGTTCGCAAGTGTCCAGTAATGCGGTAGGTTATATAAATACACCTGGTATCTTCACAGAAGCACAAGTAGCAGGTTGGAAAAAAGTAACCAAGCGCGTCCATGATAAAGGTGGAAAAATATTTATTCAATTATGGCATGTAGGACGTATGTCTCATCCCGATTTTCATAATGGACTATTACCATTATCAGCTTCAGCTATAAATCCAAACGCTAAATCATTTACTCTAGAAGGGTTTAAACCTACTGTTAAGCCTAAGGAAATGACTATTGAAGATATTAAAACTACGGTTAAAGATTTTAAAAATGCAGCTGCAAATGCAGTAAAAGCAGGTTTTGATGGCGTAGAAATACATTCCTCTAATGGCTATTTGTTTCATCAGTTCTTTAATGGATCGTCTAATAAAAGAACGGATGACTATGGTGGAAGTATTGAAAACAAAACCCGTTTCTTTTTTGAAGTTCTGGATGCCATAAAAGAAGTGATTCCGCAGGAAAAAATTGGCGCACGTTTTAATCCATCGTTAAATGGTTTATTCGGTATGACTATGGATGAAGACACTATCCCAACGTTTGAATACATCATTAAAAAATTAAATGATTATAATTTGGCATACGTGCATCTTTCTGAACCCTTTATAGATGTTTCAGAAATACCCTATGCTGTTACAGAAATCGCTAAGCATTTCCGTCCTTTATATAACGGAACACTCATGATTAACGCAGCATTTGATCAAGAAAAAGGAAATAAAGTAATCGAAGAAGGCCATGCAGATTTAGTAGCTTACGGTAAGCCATACATCTCTAATCCAGATTTAACAGAACGTTTTGAAAATAACCTGGATTTAGCAGCATGGGATCAAGATACGTTCTACACTAAAGGAGCAAAAGGGTATACAGATTATCCAAAAGCTTCTAAATAAATAGTTTAACTTAAAACAAACACATTATGAAATTTACAAGAAAAGCAAACGCAGAATGGAAAGGCAGTGGAAAAGAGGGACAAGGAAACTTAACGACAGGAAGTAAAGTTCTAAACAAGACACAATACTCGTTTCACACACGGTTTGAAGATGGAGAGAAAGGAACGAATCCGGAAGAATTAATAGGTGCGGCTCATGCAGGTTGTTTTGCCATGCAATTAAGCTTCTTATTAAACGAAGCTGATTTTACAGCAACAACTTTAGATGTAGATGCTACCGTTACTTTTGAAGATGGAGCCATTACAAAAGTTAGCTTAAATCTGGAAGGAGATGTACCAAATATTGATGCAGAACAATTTCAGCAATTGGCACATAAAGCTAAAGAAGTATGTCCTGTATCTAAATTATTAGATACAGAAATTGAATTAAAAGTAACTTTAAAAAACGCATAAGAATGGCAACTACAACAGTAAAAGCATATGGTACAACAGCATCAAAAGAAGATTTAAAACCTTTAGATATACAAAGAAGAGCAGTAGGAGCAGACGACGTAAAAATTGATATTACCTATTGTGGTGTATGTCATAGTGATATACATACGGCAAGAAACGAATGGAATGGATCAACGTATCCAGTAGTACCCGGACACGAGATTGTTGGTCGGGTAGTAGAAGTTGGTAAAGGTGTCAATAACTATAAAGTAGGCGATTTAGTGGGTGTAGGTTGCATGGTAGACTCTTGCCACACATGTTCATCCTGCGAGCAGGATTTAGAACAATTTTGCGAAAATGGAGCAACATTTACTTATAACAGTCCGGATAAACATATTGAAGGCAAAGAAACATATGGAGGCTATTCAACGTCAGTAGTTGTAGATGAAAAATTTGTACTGCGTATCCCGGAAAATATAGACGAAGCAGCAACTGCACCTTTATTATGTGCAGGAATTACCACATGGTCTCCATTAAGTCACTGGAAAGTGAAAAAAGGAGATAAAGTAGGCGTGATAGGTTTAGGAGGATTAGGTCATATGGGCGTTAAATTTGCCAATGCATTAGGTGCGCACGTGGTTATGATTACAACATCACCAGAAAAAGGAAAAGATGCTAAACGTTTAGGTGCTCATGAAGTTTTAGTCTCCAAAGATCAAGACGACATGAAAAAACACCAAGGTAGTTTCGATTTCATTTTAAACACCATTCCTGTAGGTCATGAAATGGATCCCTATTTAGGATTACTTAAAATTGATGCAACTATGGTTTTAGTTGGCGCAATAGAACCTTTAAAGCCATTTTCCGGAGGAAATATCATTATGGGACGTAAGCGTATTGCCGGTTCTTTAATTGGAGGAATTAAAGAAACACAAGAGATGTTAGATTTTTGTGGAGAACATCATATTACCAGTGATATTGAGCTTATAAATATGCAAGATATCAACACAGCTTATGAGCGTGTTATCAATAATGATGTTAAATATAGATTTGTAATTGATATGAAATCACTTAAATAAAAACAGTCCTTTTATATCGTATTAAAAAACACCATCTAAAGTAACTTTAGATGTTGTTTTTTTTGCAGTAAACTATAGGGTCCATTGGTCGTTATTAATAGTTAGAAGTTAGATATTAGAAGTTAGATATTAGATATTAGAAGTTAGATATTAGAAGTTAGATATTTGTACGTCCCTGATATAGGTTGACCATAAAAGTCAAATTATATGAGAGCAAATTTAAAACAAATTAGGAAACATCGACTTTATTCAGACGAATTTAAGAAGGAAATAGTTTCTATATTTGAGAG
>Ga0209414_1000079_pt1 | contig 40233 bp, 43 predicted proteins | sample LakVidmifraction_4_FD_181154 | JGI IMG/M metagenome (GOLD analysis project Ga0209414, IMG submission 181154) | Hypersaline microbial communities from Lake Vida, Antarctica - Brine Hole Two &gt;0.2 micron (SPAdes) (version 2) | ecosystem: Environmental > Aquatic > Non-marine Saline and Alkaline >...
ACCGGACCACTTTGTAAGCTAAACCTTACATGCGTAAGCAAAAAAAAACTAGACTGTTAGGTCTAGTTTACAAATACACCGTCAACTTTAAGAATTTCATACGTATCGTCAGTGTCATTTTTTGATTCATCTGTAAGGTTTAGTATTTCTTTGTATTCTGCTTCACTGAGATTTCTTAAGATTGGTAACCCACCTACTAAATAACTAACTAATTTCTTTTCCATTTTATACCCCTTTTCTATTCTAGTTGTATTTCATTCTAATTAATTGCTCTTCACTTTCTTTCATCATTTCTTTTAATACTTTCAAAGTATATAATTTCCAACGTCTGTCGCTATAAATCCCAATTTTGTTTAAAAATCTTAAAATGTTGTATCTCATTTTATACCCCTTTTCTATTCTTCTATAGTCTTATTATACCATACCTTGACGACTTGTCAAGGATTTATTTCAATTCTTTTTTATAAAATTAATTCTTGACGTCTTACCCAATCTTCTAAACGCATTCTATCTATATCCGCTTCATCTAAATCTCTTTCTGCCGCTTTTCTTAAATCTGTTTCTAAAAGTAATTCTGTTTTTAATTTTTCATTTTCTAACTCCAATTTCTTCATACGTCCTGAAAGTTCTAAATATTTTGCTTCTAGTGTCATAATAATCTTCTCCTTAATCTTTTTTAATTTCCCCTTGTCTTTCTATACTCTTATTATATCATACTTTGAATACTTGTCAAGCTTTATTTTAATTCTTTTTCATCTTTATTTCTTTTCTATGTCTTAATTATATCACTTTTCAAAGAATTGTCAAGGACTTTCTTTGTCTAGTTTATATTTTCTTTGTGTGATAAACCTTACAGTTGAAACCCGGACCCCTTCGTAAACTAAACCTTACATATGTAAACAAAAAAACTAGACTGTTAAGTCTAGTCTATAAATTTCCATTCTTTAAGTTGTTGAACAAAATATTCTTTATCAATTTGAGAATAAACTTTGCCTTTACCCGCATATTTTATGAAGTCACTTGCAAAATATTGCTTGTAATCTACTCTAGATATAAATTTCAATTCATATTGACCGCTTTTATCAGTTTCAATTCTTTCGTATAAGGTAACCCACTGTTCAAAATCTAAACCCGAACCATGCATTAGAAACTTTTTTCCTTCATAATCGAAAAACACTTTAAAAGACTCTACTTTTGTTATTTTAATATCTTGAATACTTTCCATTTTCATAATTTTCCCCTTAGTCTACTTTTTAATTTCCCCTTGTCTTTCTATACTCTTATTATATCATGATATAAAAGGCTTGTCAAGCTTTTTTATTCATTTTGTTTCCCCCTTTTCTAATTGCTCAATCATAAATTCAAAGAATGCACAAGCCCCAACAAATACAAGAAGTGCTAAAAAAAATCTTCCTATTCCACTATTCAATAATGTTAAGAATACCATTTCAAATTTACTCATTTTATTTTTCCCCCTTAAATTCTTTTAAAAGATACAGTATATTTATCATCTTGTTCAAACTTTTTAGTTGCTAAAGCAATTTCTCTTTTATCCTTAGTTTTTAAAATTTCAACTTTATGGTCGAATAGGTAATATTCTTCTGTTAAAATACTATATAGAATTTCAATTTCAATCTTCTTTAAAGTTCTTTTTTTCATTTTTTTACCCCTTAATCTAATTTTAGTTTCCCTTATGTTTTTCTATACTCTTATTATATCATATTTTATTAAGTTGTCAAGCTTTATTTTAATTCTTTTTTATCTTTATTTCTTTTCTATGTCTTAATTATACCACTTTTCAAAGAATTGTCAAGGAATTTCTTTGTCTAGTTATAATTATTTATGTAAATAAAACCTTACAATTGACAGCTCAAATATATACAGAAGAATAATACAGCTGCAATATATACGTTACAAAGGTGCACTATTCCTTACAAAGAAGGACCCGGGAACTTTCATCTTACACAAGACTTACATTGGGTAGTTTTTGTAAGCTACAGGTCCAATATGTGTACAAACATCAAGCGGACCTTACATAGAACAGGACCCGGGACCTCTTTTAACGTACATAACAATTACAATAAGAGTGCCACATTTTGTTTACATAATATTTACAAACCTACTTTTTTGTAAAGTTTACCTTACAAATAGGTCCGGGACCCTTGTGTAAAGTTTTATTTACAATTGTAATAAAAAAATACCGATTCAATATCGGTATTTATTCAAACTTGATTTTTTAGAAATTCTTATTTTTTTATTATTTTTAATATTTTGGTCCAACAGAAATTCTTTGAATTGTAATGGAGTTAGTACAACTATATCATTAATATTACATTTGTCAAGTTCACCAAAATCAATCCAAAATTTTGTAACCTCAGAATATTTTGTGTAAACTATTCTATCAACGAACGCTTGTTCCGTTTCCCCGGGAATTTTTTTAGTTTCGGTCGCCGATGGTCTTGAACCACAACCTACATATTTAAATTGTATTTTATCGCCATTATATTCAAAATCCGCCCCTTGATGATTATCGAACGTATCTTCGATTCCTAATGCTAACTTTACAATTGATTCTTTTAGGATACCTTTGTTTCCCCGTCCATTCATTATTGATTTTGCCATTTTGTCGCTTATGAGATTTTCTTTTAATAATCTTTTAGCAAGTTCACTTTGTAATTCTTTTTTCATAATGTTCAACCCCTTTTTTAATTCCCCTATTTCTTTTCTATGTCTTAATTATACCACAACTAGAAAAATTGTCAAGAGTTATTTCACATTTATTTTAATTTATTTATGTAAAATATACCTTACAATTGTCAAGCTCTGTTTGGCGAAATCATACGTTTGTAAAGTTTACCAATGTAAAATAAACCTTACAATTACAAGGCTCCGTTTCTCCAAATCATACGTCTGTAAGAAAAACCTTACACAGTGTAAAGTTTACCAATGTAAGAAAAACCTTACAATTACCAAGCGTGGGTCCGCCAAGAAGATATATGTAAGCAAGACCTTACAGCTGCAAATAAAACCTTACAATTATAGTCGGGTCTATTTTGTAAAATAAACTTTACAGCTGCAAATAAAACCTTACAATTGTAAAGCGGGCTTCTTTAAGAAGATACAGCTGTAAATAAAGCCTTACAATTCAAGACCGGGCTTCTTGGTAAAATAAACCTTACACAGCTCGCTTATTGTATATAAAACCTTACAAAGGGTTCTTCATACACAGGTCCTAATACGTGTATATAAAGCCTTACAAAGCTTTTTAAAACCTTATTATAACTAAAATAACGCCTAGAATCAATGCTCAATGTCTTTTATACCCTTAAGGTATAAATACCCGATAATAAAAAAAGGGCTTTAGCCCTTAATTTTAGTCGGTAAACATCTCTTTAATTATTAATGGTAGCCAGAAGATTATAATACCTATTACATTTATAGCTATTCTAAGATAGTCAGTCTCATATTCTAAAGTATCTTTTAACTCTTTAAAGATGATTAGTGTACCTACTGCTAAGCCTATGAATAGATAAGTCCCTACTATTGTTATTAATATAGTCATCATTATTTTACCCCTTAATCTTAATGTTGTAGCCCTTAGCTCTATTACTAAAGGCTTATACTGATATGCTCTATATTCTAGTAAATGTTACTGTATATTTACTATCATTATCAAACTTCTTAGCTATCTTAGATATCTCTTTATGGTCTTTAGTCTCTAATATCTTAATGTTATGGTCTAATAGTGAGTAGCTATCTTCTTTAATGTTATATACTATCTCTATTGATACCTTATTTAGTGTTGTTTTATTCATGATATACCACCTTTTAATTGTTATTGTAGGGTATACCCTATGTATACCCTATCTATCTTTATTGTTATTTATTATCTATACTGATATTTTTTTAGCTTATTTTTACCGGTTAATCTTATTTTATCATTATCTTTAATGTTTTGGTCTAGTAAGAAGGACTTAAATTCATTTGTTGTCAATTTTACTATGTTATCCAAGTTCATATCCATATCATTCCCAATATATATCCAATATTCATCAACTTCATTGTATTTTTTAATAATCCTATTAATGAATGCTTCTTTTGTTTCATCAGGATTTTTTTTGGTCTCAGTTGCTGATGGTTTGGACTTTAAGCCCATGTACTTAAATTGTATTTTAACATCCTGATACTCTAAGTCTGCTCCTTGGTGATTATCAAATGATTGTTTTAAATTTAGCTTTTCTAGTAATAAACATTCATTAAGAATGCCCTTGTTTCCCCGTTCCTTAAAGCTTTCTAACCTACTTTCTGTTATAAAACCTTTTTTAAAGAACCGTGTAGCCATCTCATACTGTAGTTCTTTTGTAAAATCCATCATAATTTTTTTCCCCTTTCAAACTATTTAATTTTTTTTGGTTTTGGTACTGATTTAATTATACTCTTTTTTTTAATCAATTGCAAGATTTATTTATAAATACTTTCAAGGTGGTCTTTTTTTATAGGAATAAGTCCAGTAATACACTCACTCTTTTATTAAAAAATAAATAAAAAAGAATTAAAAAAGTTTTAAAACAATCAACAAATAGTATAGTATAGTAGTAAAATAACATAAAAAAATATACTACAATGATATAAAAAAATCATTATAGTATAGATAGTATAGATAGAATAGTATAATATACCCGGTATATATTATATAGATAGTTTTATATAGTATATACATATATTAAAATATTATTTATTAATTATATATGATAGTAATGATAGTATATATAGTAATAAAACAGGGTATCGCTCTTATCTAACGGTGCAGGGGGTGGGTTTCGGGATAAAAACTTTTCATAACTTTTACAATAAGGGTGCGTAACCATCATCTGATGACTATTATAATTTTTGATGACTATTAATGACTATTATACTTAATAAATATTCTAACTCTACGCTCCATTCTTAAACTTATTTCTAATATCAACTGTGTACCCGCTTAATTTCCCAGGTCCGACTTCACTGAACACGGTTATTCCAAAATTATTGTACAAAACTTCTTCTATCTCTCTTTCATATTCTTCCGGAACAGCGTATTCCACTAAACTCGGCAACTTACTATGTTTAAAGTTTACTCGTGCCGTTATGATTTTCATTGTCCTCCTATCCTTTCTAGGGTTGTCTTACCCAACCCCTTAATATCTTTAGCTTTTTTTTCCAAGTCCTCAAAATAGAATACATCACCCAATGCTTCTTTAATATTCCCCAATAACTTTGGTCCTACACCATTAACTTTTCCCACCTCTACTAATGTAATTGCACAGACACTAACATTTCCGTACACTTCTATATCTTTAGCTAATGAGACTTTGTCGCCGTCCCTTAGCTTATAATCCAAGAGTTCCTTTTGGCTCTTAAACACATGCTGAATGCCTAAGGATGGTGCTATAATATCTAATATATGTATCTCATAAAAATTCCACAAACTACCACTAGTAAATGGTTTAAAGTTTGTCCATCTTTTGTTGACGAATTCTTTAATATTCATTTTATACCGCCTCCTTGTAAAATTCATAGTCTAAAACTTCAAGCACTCCAATAAGGGCTTCAATACTCCCCTTGTCGTCTATGACACAAATGCCTTGACCAGTGTCCATCACTTTACAAAGAAAGTATTTCTCATCAATATATAATTTAGTGTAAATCTCCTTCCCGTTTCTTATAGAAATTAATGCACTCTCAAGAGATATTTGTTTATATTCTTTTGGAACTTCAAACTTTATCTTTCCATTTAACAATCCAGCCATAACCTCTGAGTCATCACTGTATGTTAAAATTTTTAACTCCTCACCTTCAACCCCTAGGCTAAATACGTCTGTATCATCTACCATCCAGGTGTGGTTTGAATATATATGTTTTAGTAACTTTATTTCTCCATTGAGCTTTATGCCATTATCTAGTCTGAATTGTCTAACATAGTTTTTACTCATTTCGTACCCCTCCTTGTAAAATTCATAATTAGCCGATTCAAATAATCCAATGGAGTGTTCCAATGTATCATCTTTTTTAAATACTATCTTACCTCTGCGTTCGGAATCACTTGAATTAGAATAAGTGTCGCAAATTAAATACTTTCCTTCATATTTAATATAGATGTCATCGCCATTTTCGATACCTTTAAGGGCATCTCTAAGTAGTATTGATTTAAAATTCACTAAGTCTTTTTTCAATATTCAACTCTCCTTATTAAACTTCACTAAATAGAAAATCTGGCTTTACCACTTCTATCGATTTTGAACCTGTTGCAATAGATATTGTGGATTTTGGTATTTTGACCCACGTATTCATAAGATGGACATAATAAGTAAGAGTAGAGCCTTCGCAAATATCTGTTCCCATAATTAAACCTCCTCTTATATAACTATTTAATTCGACTAACGGTCTTGGCATAAAATGTATTGTTGTATGTTTTATCTTTAATATAACCAAGTTTATTCATTTTATACACATCGCCTTCTATAACTGATATTATGCCATCTTGTTTATTATGTCCACAACAACTCGCTACCGTCTGAATATTTTCTCCCCACAAAAATTCGATTTCATCAGCAATACACTTATCTATGCCGACAATTTTATAAGCTGAGTTACCTGGGTAAAATGGATTATTTAGTGCCTTTATACTGTCGTATGAACCGAATGAAACATTAATGCAATCACACATTTCTATACTTCCTCCCTACTGGATATAACTTTTTTTATTAAATCTCATTAAATAAAAAATCTGATTTTACTACTTTTGTTGGTGCGGTATAACTTTTTCGTTCAACACGCCAGTTACCTGTGATTTTTGATAAATTACTAATACAAGTAGTCCTATACTGATTACGATAAGTAATACTAGAATAGTCATACCCCAATGATATTACACTCATATTAAACCTCCTTATATATTCCACTATCCATCTTTTTATAAAATGTGAACATTGTATCTCCTTCGTTTATTACTGCCCGTTTGCCGTTAAAATTTATAAAAAATACATTAATTCCACTAATCTTAAGATTCTGTATTACAGAGCCGTCTGATTCGTGAAGTTTTGTTCTAATTACAATTTGATTATTTTCAATCTCCCAAGCTTCTTCGAAACTAATTTCTTTATAATACAATCTATACCTCCTCATATAATGAAGAGTCCACCAGGCGGTAAAAATTTGTACCTGCGTCTCTTACTGGTATATAAATTTCTCCTCCAAAACTCGGAAACTTTCCAAGGACTATGGGAAATAAGTCAATATCAACTACTCCTACTCCATCTATTCCAGTTAATGTAACGGAATCTCCATTTCGAATGTCTTCTGGAGCAACTTTTATTCTTACCATATCATCCTCCTTAAGTCTGAAAATTATAAAAGGGTTTAATTATCTTGTCTATTGTTACGGTTGGTTCTAGTTGCGGCAAAATTTCATCTAATGTTCTATATGCTCCTGCCATTTCGTCCAATGGTTGGTTTGGTGCGTATATTCCTAAGTCTGACAATTCCTTCTGTGACTCTTCTTCATTTAATATTTCCTTTGCCTCTGTGCGGCTAAAGTTTCTACCAGCTCCATGAGGTGCAGAATAGTTCCATTCCTCGTTTGATTTACCTGTGGCTAAAATTATACCGTCTCTTATATTAATAGGAATAACTACCTTTTGATTTTCATAAGCACTTATAGCACCTTTTCTTAATATACCATCTGTTCCTATATAGTTATGCACAGATTCTATTACCTCTGGCTCTTCCGGATTAATATCTAAGTATCTCATTATTTTAGCAGCTATCATATTACGGTTTATAGAAGCGTACCGTGTTGTTTCGAGAATTGTTCTATAATACTTAGTACTATCTAATCCTTCTATATAATTAGGGGGTTGTTTAAATGACTTTAACTGTGCTTCTATTTCTTGTTCCCTACCTTGTGATTTCAAGTCTTCTATGAGTTCCTCTCTGCCGTTTCGGTAGTCCATTGTCATACCTTTTTTTATTTTATTTCTCCAATACTTAAGAACGCTTTGACCTAGCGCACGACTACCAGAATGTACTGTTAAGTATACTACTTCATCTTTATCTCTAGAAAGTGATATAAAATGATTCCCTCCACCTAAAGTACCTAATGAATTTATAGGTATTATTATGTCATCCCGCTCTATAGACTTATATATAAACTTAACTAGATTAACTACATCTTTATTTAGCTTTTGCTCTGAGTGTATATTTCTACCATACGGAATTTCATTCTCTATAAAAGTATCTAAGTCAACTACATCTACATCCATTCTACCTAATTTATAAACTGTTACACCACAGTTACCAGTGATAAAAATTTTACCATTCCTTCTTGCTACAAAATATCCAGTAGGAACAGTGAAACAATATTTTCTACCATCTTTAGACTTCACTCTACCTGCGTAATTATTTACACCAATTATTTTATTCTTAGTTGGGGTTACAGTATACATTTTTTTTCAACTCTTCTGTTTGAATTCTATTTCTGAGATACCCGCTCTTACATCAATAGAGGTAAAAGCGAATTGAACTACGTCTACGTATTCCTTATCAGTATTACTAAAATAACTTCTTTTGCCTATATACCCATCCCATTTGAGGCTCTCGTCTGCAACTACCATCAATTGTTCTTTATTAGCTCTCCAATATTTCGAAACATTCTTATCTAGTTTAGTATAAAAATAAATATGAGTAGAGTCATCTAATCCCTTTGTTTTTTTATAGTCTATATTTAAATTATTCAATAGGGAGATAATTCTTTCTATTTTCCTTTCTTTTTTTAAATGAATATATATTCTATTTAATCCATTGTGTTTGTATTTTAACGATCCATCAGCAGCCATAGCTATATTTAATCTAATTTCATCATCATTTAATTCTACCTCTGTCTCATTATCAATATTGAATGAGCATTTTACGCCGTAATATCCACCTTTTAGAGCATTACCTTTATTCACTAATTCTTGTGGACTAAAATTAGAAAGTATTTCATCTTTTTCATTGTGTCCTTTCCAGATTAGCATCTTATGTTCTTCACTTACCATTTGGTCAAGCCCTTTTGAGTTTTTAAAATGGTAAAAAGAATCACATTCTTTATTTATATAATTAATGGGTTTTACATAACTCGCTGTATCCAGTTCTTTGTTGTATTGTAAAACTTTGTCACCCTCGTTATAATCACTAATTTTTTTCCAACCCTTTTCTGTTAGGAACTCTGTGTCCATATCAATACAGCCTATATCTCCACCTATCTTCTCAGGGTCTATTTTGCCGTTTTCTAAAGTTGTTGTGAATCCTATTGGTACCTTATATCCTGGGTGTCCATCTGGCATTACACGGATTTTCTCACCTTCTATATCCTCATCAAATAATGTCTTATGTAAATCTTCAATAAGTCTAGTACTTGGTTCTGTTTGAAATATTTTTGCTTTTGTTTTAGTATTACTTACTTCTATCATGTTTCCTCCTTTTATTTAATATCTTTTTTTTTCTTTCTATACTTATATTATATAACAGATAATAAGAATTGTCAAGAATAAATTATTAAGTATTATTTTACTTCTCTTATATCTATAATTATAATACAATAAAGTATATTTGTCAAGGATAATCTTTAATTAATATCTTTTATTCTTAGTACTTTCATTATAATATAATAATGCTTTTTTGTCAAGATAAAATTTGACATATATGGATATATATGGTATAATGAACTTAAGATGTAGTAGAAAGTTAGAAACTTGACAAGTAGGAGAAAGTGTGGTATAATAGTAAATAGGAGAGGTGAGATGTGAAAGATACAGTAGTAATTGACACTAACTTACTCATGCAGTACGGTGAGGATGTATTAAAGAAATATAAACACAATAAAATAATGATTTCTTTAGTAACATTAGAGGAAATGGATAACCTAAAAACAAGAGAAGGAACAAAAGGATATTTAGCAAGACAGGGGATAAGAGCCTTTGATAAATATCAAGATTCCTTAGAGGTAGACTTTAACGTTGAAGCGAAAGAAGTAGAAGAAAAAGGCTTTAACTTAAAAACCAAATCCCAAAATGACAATGTAATTCTAAGTTTAGCAATTAGAGAAAACGCAATACTACTAACAAATGATGTATCTTTAAAACTAAAAGCAAAAGCAGTTGGATTGGAATCTCATGAGTTTAACGGGAATAACAAATCTTTTAATAAAAACGGATGGAAGAAAGTTGTTCTAAAGGATTCTGAGCTTGGTAATTTCTACACTGATTTCGGAATAAACCCAAGACAAAACTTTTTCGATTTAAAAATAAATGAATATGCGATAATTTTAAATGAGGAAAAGGAGCCATCTGACTGTTATAAGTGGGACGGCGAAGAGTCAATAAGAGTAAATCCTAATACCTTTCTAAAATCTAATATGCTTGGATTAACAAGACCTAGAGACTACTACCAAATAGCAACAATGGATAGTCTCGTTTCGAATGATATGACAATTATAACAGGAGAAGCAGGAACTGGTAAAAGTTTATTAGCACTCAATTACTGTATGCAGGAAATAGAAAATCATGCGGCAATCAGAGTTAACATATTCATAAATCCAGTAAGTGCCAAAGGGACAGTTGATTTAGGAGCTTACCCAGGCAGCAGAGATGAAAAGTTATTAAGTAAGAATTTAGGAAGTATGCTTGTAGGTAAATTAAAGAGTATGAGCGTTGCGGTAAAAATGATAGAAGAAGGTTCTTTAAGAATTTATCCTATCAGTGAAATTAGAGGATTAGAGATAGGTAAGAATGAAATACTTTATATCCCAGAGGCACAGAACACGACAGCTGAAATGATTAAATTGTCTGTTCAAAGAGCTGCCCAAGGTGCAAAGGTTATTGTCGAAGGAGACGTAAATCAATCTGATAGTAATTTATTCGCCAATGGCTCTAATGGACTAAAACGATTAACAGAAGTATTCAGTGATAAGAAGATAGCAAGTATTGTTAACTTAACTACTGTTTACCGCTCTAAAATAGCACAAATAGCACAAGAACTATAGATGTAAAGGAGGCAAGATTATGGACGAAAGAAATACAACCTGTTCTGTATGTGGAAGTAATAAAAGGAAAGTAAATTTCTACACAGTCAATAAGGCTTCTAAAAAGGATTTTTCCAAAGAAGAGCATGTAACGGGTGATAAATTTAATATTTGTAAAATATGTTTAAAAAAAGAGTATGAGGTATACGATTTTGAACAAGCTGATGAGTTTTTTAAAGAAATAGATTATGCTTACTCTGACCACATGTGGCAATACTATGTTAGAACTAAAATAGAGAATGGATTTGACGCAGACTTTAAGAATGTCTTCGGCACTATACTATCCACTCTAACAATGGAAAAACCACTATATTCACAATCAAAGGAGTACGATTTAAAGTATAGAAGAAAGATAAAAGAACAAAGAACAGAAGCCTCAAATAGTATCCAAAATGACGCTCTGAAAAAAGGGTATGAAAACTTAAAAAAGAGAGAAAGAAAAATAGTCGAGAAAGCAATAAAGGCGAAAAGACAGGAACTCGAAAGAGAAATGTTTTTACAAGAAAAAAGGAAGTTTGATATCACTCCAGAAACATTAACTGAAGAGGACGTTATGTACCTTAGAGGAAGATGAGGAGATAGCTACGAAACAAAACAGCTAATTAGTTTAGAAAGAACTTTCGTTGATTTAATAAGAAATGGCGACCCTAACGACCCAGTACAAAGCAACTTTGTAAAGAAAATAAGTAAAATATCTTTACTAATGGACAACGCCTTGGATGAAGGATTAAGTAGCGACTGGAAAGATTTAGGTATGTTATACGAAAAATTAATGAAGTCAGCTAAATTAGACAAGAAGAAAGAAGACAGTGAGTTGGTAAGTAGTATATCAGAGTTAACGGCTATATGTGAATCTACAGGTTTTATAGAATTGGACAACAATATTGAATTTGACAAAGATAAAGTTGATTTAACAATAGATACTATGCAAGAGTATACAAAGGACTTGGTTATTTCTGAAACAGGATTGACTAAAATAATAAAGAACACCCTTGAAGAAATGGTGTACAATGGAATGGTAGAAGCAAGTGACCTTCTAAAGATTATGAATGTAGAAGATGAACCGGAGTTTGTAGAACACCTACTTGATATTATCGAAAAAGAGGGTGAGTAATAATGATAGAGAATTTGTGGCACGAAGGTGACATAGACGTAAAGGGAGAAATAGATGTAGAAAGAATAAAGAAAAATGCAGGACAACTATCCAACTATGTGGAGTACTGGAGACAGTACCCAGATAGATTGGTTGATTTCTTGACACCTTCTGACAGTACCTTTTCTTTATATTTTTATCAGAGGGTGTTACTAAGAATTATATTTAGATACCCATACACTTATGCAACTTTTACAAGAGCTTATTCAAAGTCTTTTTTATCGATTTTAGCACTCTTGTTAAGAAGCATTCTCTATCCAAGAATTAAATTATTTATAAGTTCTGGAACAAAGAAGCAAGCGGCTGGAATCGCCAAAGAGAAATTGGATGAATTATTTTATTTGATTCCTCAGCTAAAGAAAGAAGTTAAAGGCGAAGTAAGAGCTGGTTCTGATTACGTTGAGATTGATTTTAAAAACGATAGTAACTTGATGATAGTTGGAGTAGCTAATAGTACTAGAGGTGGTCGTAGACATGGAGGCTTGATAGAAGAGGCTATTCTTGTGGACGGAACTAAATTGAACGAAGTAATATTACCTTTAATGAATGTAGATAGAAGAGCAGCCAATAACAAAGTAGACCCAAATGAAAATCATAAGGCTCACAGCTTTATAACAACTGCTGGGTATAAAAACACGTTTGCATATAAGAAACAGATTCAATTCTTAATTTGGCAAGTATTACTAGGTAAAGGATTTGTAATTGGTGGAGATTTTAGAATACCAGTTGCTTATGGACTATTAGATGAAGACTTCGTAAAAGAGTTGAAGTTGGATGGTACCTTTAATGAAATGTCCTTTAGTAGAGAATACGGAAGTAAATGGAGTGGCTCTGTCGAAGGTGGATTCTACGACTCAGACTTGTTTGATAGACAAAGAGTTTTAGAAAACCCAGAAATGATTAGGGACTACAATGCACCAGAGGGAACTTATTATGTTATGACAGTTGATGTAGGTAGATTAAATGACCTGTCAGAAGTTATAGTAGTAAAAGTAGTTCCAGAAAAGAATGGTGTGCCGAAAAAAGAAATTCTTTGGTTAGAAAGTTACGAATCAATGCATTTTAAAAAACAAGCAATTAATATAAAGAAACTGTTTAATAAATTTTTACCAGAAGTAGTAACAATAGATGCAAATAGTATTGGCTCAGGTTTAGTAGATTATTTAATAGATACTCAAGTTGACCCAACTACTGGAGAGCACTTACCAACTTTTGCAGTTATAAATGACGATAGATATAACCACTTAAAAAAAGATGGGGATGTCGAAGTACTTTACAACATAAAAGCAAATGAAGGAACCAATAGTGAAATGCATATTAACTTAGCTACTCAAATGAGTTCTAATAAAATACATTTTTTACTAGATGAGAGAGCGGCTAGAAAAATGACTACTGAAGATGGAGTTACAATAGATAATTTAAGTATACAAGAAAAGGCTTCAAGATTAAAACCATTTATTCTTACAACACTTTTGAAAGACCAAATGATGAATCTTGTAAAGAAGTCTGAAGATATGACCAACATAAAACTAAAAAGAAATGAGAATAGTGTTAGAAAAGATAAATTTAGTGCATTAGAATACGGACTCTATTACATTTCCTTGAAAGAAACTGAAAACAAAAGAAGAAACGGAAAAATAACAGACTATTTAAATTTTAATTAGAAGGGGGGTAACAAACAAATGATAATTAGTAAAGCTATTAATAAGAGAGAAAAAGTTACATTTGCAGATTTTGATAAAGTTAAAGGTCTTGCTCCTTCTGATTTATATATTGAGTCTCAAAGTTTAAGTTATACTATTGAAGACATTGAAACAGCTATAGATAGTAATGACAAAAGAACAATGAGATTGATTTCAAATTACTTCTTTAATAGAGGAGGAATATACAGCAATGTTATTCAATATAAAACTGATTTAATATCTCCGAAATACATTGTCTCAACTAGTAACACAGAAGACAATGTAAATGCTTTGGAAAAAGTAAATGAGGGTTTAGATTTCATTGAAAAATTTTCTTTAGACAAACAGTATATCGAAATTTTAAAAGACGTTCTAGTAGAGGGAGTTAGTTTCAGGTATTACGTTGAGGGAGATAGTGCAATAACAATGCAAGAACTTCCATCTACGTACTGTAGAACAAAATTCCAATGGAATAACTCACAGACAGTTGAGTTTGACCCACAGTATTTCGAAAGAGAGTATAGAGATACGGAAACAAGAGAAAAAATATTAGAAATGTATCCTGATGAAATACAAACGGCTTATAAAGACTTTAAAGCAGGAAAAATAGAAAGAAAAGATGGTGGATATTGAGTTTTATTAGAACCGAAAGAGGCAGTTGCTTTCACTTTTAATGGCAACAACATACCTAGATACATGTCAGTCTTAACTAATATAATAGATTTAAACGATGAAAGAATATTATCAAAGAGAAGAATGGCACAAGAATTGAGAAAGATTTTAATTCAGACAGTTCCGTCAGACAAAGATGGTAACTTCTTATTAACATCAGATGAAGTAAAATCACTTCATAAATTTGCAAAAAGTATTCTAGGAGATAATAAAGATATTGATGTATTAACAACTTTTGCTGACACTGAAGTAAAGGACTTACAAGAGTCTCAAAAAGTAAAGCAGAATACAGTCGATAAGGCTGAACAGAGTGTTTATACAGAAGCGGGAGTTTCCTCTTCTCTATTTAATTCTGATAGTAATACAACACAAAAATCTTCTATTTTAAGAGACATAGAGACTTTAAAATATTTAATCTCTAGTATAGAGTTATTTATAAATAGAAAGTTAAAAGAAGTAGTAGATGAAGACTTATGGATGAAGATAATTCCAGTTTCTTTACACACAGTAGATGAGCAATATAAAAGAGCAATTGAAGGGGCGACTTATGGTATGCCTACAAAAATGATTGCTGCGATATATAATGGAATAACTCAAAAGGAATTCTTAGAACTGTTAAATTTTGAGAATAACGTTATGAATCTAAGTGAGATAATGACTCCTTTAAAATCCTCTCATACTCAAACAGGAGAAGAAGGCGGTGCAGACGCTAAAGCAGAAGCGGATGCTTCTAGTAAAACAATAGAGAATAAAAACGCTGAAGGAGGTAATTAAAGATGACGGAAAGAATCAAAGATTTAGAAAGTATAAAAGTTAGTTACAGCATCATACAAGATAAATTGCATAAAGATGACAGATTCACAAGTGGTCGAATAAGAGTAATGCATGCAGGTCTTAATCGAAATAAGACTTACTTTTCTAGAGAAACTGCTGAAAAGCTAGTTAGGTCTATGAGAGGGATGCCAATTACAGGAAAGTATAATTACATTAAAGGTGACTTTGAAAGCCATGGTGAACTATTTGGTGCTAAAGATGGTCCAACGCCTTATGGATTTGTTCCATTCGACGCAGAGTATCGATGAGAAGCAGTGCAAGAAGAAGGTGAAACCATAGATTACTTATCTATAGAAGTAGCTATGTGGACTAAGAAATATCCTGAAATAGGACAGTTTATTTCACAAAGCAAAAATCAATCAATGGAATTAGTTCCAGACGATGTTTACGGATATGCAGGAGTTAAGGAAGGTCAAGAATGCTTGGTTATTGAAGAAGCTAAAGGACTTGCATTAACTATATTGGGAGACGATGTTCCACCAGCATTCAAATCATCTAGGCTAAACATGTACGAGAAAAATGAAACTTTTGAAAATAAATTCAACCAAATGGTTGAAGTTTATAATAAATATAAGGGTGGATTAGAAGATACGATAGGAGGTAAAACAGTGTTTAAATTTAATGAAGATATTGAAAATCTTTTAAAGAAGGAGTCATTTTCGACAATTAAAGATGAGACTCATTATGTAAATGTAATGCCTCTTCAAACATCTGATGAAGGTACATATGGTTATAGTTACGAAGACGGTGTGTTAATTTTTAATGATGATAGTGAAGAAGTAAAAACTTTAGATTTAACGAGTGCATACAGCAACCAAATTGAAATTGATGCGGTTAACGTAAAGCTTGAAGAATCAAATACTAAGTATGAGGAAATTGTAATTGAGAAAGATGCGGTTTTAGAAGAGAAGAGTGGTTTAGAAGTAGAGTTAGAGCAGGCTAAAAAAGACAATAGTGAATTAGAAGAAAAATATCAAGAAAGCTTAACAGCTAACGAAGAGTTAGAATTAGAAATTAATTCTTTATCTGAATATAAACTTGATAAAGAGAAATCAGAAAAAGAATTAGTACTAGAAAAGTATTCTAAGATTTTAACAGAAGAAGAAAAAGCTAGTTATACTAAATCTTTAGATGATAAAACAATTGAAGAGTTAAAGTATGAATTAGGAGTTAAGGCATTTGATGCTTTAGATGATGAAGCAATAAATACTTTTAACTTAACAAAGGAAAAAAGTACAAAGGTTGGTCCATCGTGGGCACAAGCTATTAATAAAAGAAAAGGCAAATAAAATTAGAGGAGGAATATAGTTATGACTTACGGAGTAGTAGAATTCAATCACGTAGCAGCACAAAAGACTGGACAACTTAAAGCACAATTACCAGCATCAGATGGTTTAGCAACAGAAGTTGGTAACGTTTTAGAGAATGGTATGTTTTTAGTTTATGATGAGGTGGCTGGTGCAGTAAGACTTCCAGCAACAGGAGATACAGCTAAGAATATTATGTTACACAAATCAGCAGAAAAGCTTTATGACAAGTATGCTAATGAATTAGGTGACTTTTATTTAGATTTAACTAGTGGAGTTTACCCTAGAATGTACACAATGAATACTGGTGACACTTTTACATTAAGTGAAGCATGTCTTCAAGAAGCAGTATCAACTTTCACTGTTGGAGATTCATTATATGTGGACATCGCCAATTCAGGTGCAAAATTAACATCAGTATTAACATCCAACGTTGAAATGGTACAAGTAATTAAAATAACAACAGCACCTAATGGTGTAGACCCAGCAGTTAAAGTAGAAGTACTTTAAGTATTAGAATAATAGAGGAGGAATAAAGCAATGAAAGATATTAGAGAACTAAAAGACCTTGTAGAAAAGTTATCATATGCTAAAAATCATGGCGTAACAGTGACTTACTCGTTGAATGATGAAGACAACAGTTTCACGTACAGCGAATTAGAAGAGCAGTTCAGACTTGAATTAGCAGATTTAGCAAAAGACTTTAACAGCTACAGAAGAAATAAATTAGTCATCTTTGAATTAATCCAAGACATGGTGGACGCAACACTACCTAAGAAAGTTGAAGAAGTAGTAGGTATGTTTGCAGAAATCAAAAGTTACCCAAGTGGTAGTAAGCCAGTATTCACTACTAGAGTAGGTAAAAACAGAGCTAAGCAATTCATCACTAAAGTTGGATTAACTGGTGTTTATGAGACATTCAGATTAGACAACAAGAACTTTTCAATTGATACGTTCGCATTTGGTGGAGCAGCTCAAATTGAATTAGAACAATTCTTAGATGGAACTGCTAATCTTGATGAGTTAACACAAATCATTATGGATGGTTTAGAAGAGTCAGTTTACAAAGAAATTAACAATGCGTTAATAGCTTCAATCGCTAATATGCCAGCAACTAATGTGCATTCAGGTACCGGATTCAGTTCAACTGAAATGAAAAAGTTAATTAATACAGTTATGGCTTATGGAACAGGAGCAACAATTTTCTGTACTAGAGAGTTTGCTGGAAACATTGTTACATCAGATGGTTATGTTGCAGATGCAGATAAGAACGATATAAGAAACCAAGGTTACTTGGGTAAATTCTTCGGTGCTAGTATTGTTGTATTACCACAATCATTCACTGATGAAACAAACGCAACAAAAGTTATCGACCCTAGTTATGCTTGGGTAATTCCAAGTGGTGGTTCAGGTAATGCTAAGATTGTTAAAATTGCATTAGAAGGACAAACTGTTGTTGATGAATCTAAGAACGCAGATATGTCAAGAGAAATACAAGCGTACAAGAAATTTGGTACAGCTGTATTATTCGTGAATCATATCGCTTCTTTTGAGGATGATAGCTTAACAGTTTAGTAAATAGAGAAAATTAAAATTTAATGGTAGGGGAGAGAATGTCTCTCCCTTTTCTATTAATTTAAGTTTATAAGGAGGATATAATAAATGATTAATGGTGAAAGAAGAATAAAAATAATATTATTAGACAAAATGAGTGTTTCTATGAAATCTCCAATTAGTAATAGAGAATACCGAATAGAAAAGAAAGACAATTCTGAAGTATATATTAGAATAACATTTCAAGAATTAGAAGCAATAATGGTAACTCATGGTGGAAGAATGCTTTACGAAAAATATTTATCTATTAGAGACGAAGATGTTTTAGAAGAATTAGGGCTTACAAATAAAGGCGATAAAGATAAAGTTACTATACTAAAAGCATTAAATTCAATGAACGTTGAAGACTTTGAAAAATTCTTAAATGAATTAAGTCCAGAGAAATATTTGGAAATAGCAGAAACTGCTGTTAAAGAAAAGTTAGAGAACCTTTCTAAAATTAAGCTAATAAAAATGAAGACTAAATATGATATATTACCTTCAATTTTAAGCGAGGATAACGAATTTAAGCCAGAAGTAGAAGAAACAGACAAACATACTAACGAAGATAAAGATGTCTTAGAATTTGATTTTAACAGCCTATTAAAAGATGTTTTAAAAGAAATAGCAGAAGAAATGGACATTAATGTAGGCAATTCTAAAAAGGCAACTATAATTAATAAATTAATTGAAGAAGATAAAGAAGAGGCAATTAGAATAGCCAAAGAAAAGATATAGGGGTGATTAGATGTCAACTCCATTGAAAACAATATATGATAGTTGTTTGGGTAAGCTAGAAAAGGAAGATGCAATTGTTAATTTAACAGAAGATTTATACCTTGAAGAAATGTTTGTTCTTTTTAAATCAGCTAGGTCTGAATTTGTAACTATAAAGAAAGACTTGGAGACCATAACTGAAGTAGAAGAAGTCAAGAATCCAGGTGCAGGAGATGAGTATACTAATATAGTTAGAACCTTAGATGCAGATTTAGGAGAGAATGAAATAGATATCTTAGCTTTCTTAATGGTTGTAGCCATATTAGAAAGAAAATCTACGAATAGTGAATTCTATGAAGCTCTTGGACTAACAACTAAAGACTTCAAACAATTCTCTCAAGCCAATCAACTGAACGCAATTGATAAGAAGGTTGAGTCTCACAAGAAAAGAGCAAAAATAAAAATGAGACTATATGATAGAATAAAAAATGATAAGGGAACTGTAACAACCTTTATTGATGAAATGGGTGATTTATAATATGGCTGATACTATAAAAAATAAATATGGAGGAGAAGTTAAGAAGGAAAGTTTAGTTGCTTACTGTAGGGAACAAAAAAATAGATACTATGAAATGCTTTGTTTAAGAGAAGAGGAAAAGAATTGGAAAAGATTTTTACACTCTAAACTTTTGGAATATAGTGGAAAACATAAGTATTTTGAAGGAAAAATTAATTATCTTTCAATCGTTGCTAAGAGTGAAGAATTATATGAAATGGAATACAAAGATTATAGAAAAACTATTTTTGAAATAATGACTTGTTTCGATAGGTTAGTAGAAGAAATAAAAGAGGGGTAGGTGTATAACTTGGACTATATAGATGTAGCAAAAGCAAGAATGTCTTTAGTTGACACAAGAAATCCCATTGATAGTTTGATTAAAACTGGGGCAGGAAATGTTGTAGTTTCAAACTTTTATACGAAAGAAGAATTTGAAGTAATAATTGTAGAAGATAGTAGTGATGATTTTACAGATGAAAAGGTACTGTACTGTTATGTTGGCTCCTTCTTAGAAGGAGATGTAATAGAATGGGATAATACAAAATGAATTTTATTCCAAGAGGAAAAAAACACCAAAGATAATTATAGAAAATTTTTTATAATAGAATCATTGTCTGTTGTTAACTTTTTGGTAGACGGTGTTAAAAGTAAATCCCATCCGATATCATTCTTAAAAAGCTCATATGGAAATAAATCTACAAGAGCTGGTTCAAGATTCTTTTATACTGGAAGTGATTCTAGTATTAACTTAATTATTAATAAGAATAGCGATACAGAGACATTAGAACAAGAAGATGAATTGATAATAAATGGAACAGTCTGAGAAATAGATGTTATAAATAATTATGAATTACAGTCTATAATAGCAATGGGAGTAAGTAGAATAAGAGCTAGCAATTCAGATGACTTTGATGATAACGTTGCAAATACTTTCGAAGGAATAACTGGAAGTAGCATAGTGTATGGAGATTATACTTACACTATTGTTGGAGAGCCAAAGATAAGTTTAGGTAGTCAAGAAGTATATACAGTTAAGAAGATTGATGCAGAAGGCAATAGAGTTGAACCAGCCAACGTTTCTTTCTCTACTAGTTCACCACTAGTTATACTAGCTCAGAATGGGAATAAGGCTACTGTTGTATCTAAAGAAACGACAGGTTCTCTTACCTTAAGAGCGACATCAGATGGTAAGTCAATAACTGCCAATCTTGAAATAGTAGGATTTTGGGGATAAGGAGTGGAGTGATTAGATGAAGGTTAATAAGGTTATAGAAACATTTGGAGAAAGCATACAAATAATTGCAGAAGAATTAATGAAAAATGAAGAATTATGCAAGTTACTATTCTATGCAGATGAACCATTAGATGGAAAACCAAATGTAGAAGATAAGTATAAAAATATTATGAATAACCATATAATAATAAATACTGAAGTTCCTCTAGGAGGAAATAAAGGAAGTTATATAATAATAACAATTAATGGTTTTGATAGAAATGCAACTAATACAGAGACTATGGATGTAGAAATTTATGTAGATATATTAACTCCAACGAAAGAATGGAGATATGGTCGTCCAGGCTTAAGGTCATTTGCTATTGCAGGAATGGTTACTGAAGCCTTTGAAAATATAGATTTAAAAGGTGTTGGTGGACTTTATTTTAAAGGAGGTTCTTTAGCAGTTACAGGAGACTCTCTTTCAGGATATACATTAAGATTTGTGAATTACACTCTAGGAACGTAGGTGCTTATGGAAATAGATAAGTATAAACTAATAACTGGAATGCCCTTTTATATTGGTGATTATTATATAGTCCACCCTTTAACTATAAGAGAAATCATTGAGATGGGGTATGGTATTTTACAACAACATCTAAATATTATTTTATTAGATTGAGAAAGCCTAGAAGTAGATATTGAAAAAGAAGATAGGGACGATGAAACATTATATAAGGTCCTGGGTCAATTGTTTCAAGACTCAGAAGACTTTCGCGAGAATTTCAATGAAGCTTGTGAATCATTTCTAAAAAGACCTTTAATCTCTAAGAAAGAAAGTCCTTGTGATTCAAAACCTTATGATAGGATAAAAGACTTTTTTACGCCAGAAGTACTTGGTTGTTTAAGAGAAATAGTTACCAAACAGTATTTAGTATCTAAAAAAGAAAAGAAAAAAGAAGAGAAGTTCGCCAACGAAAGGGCTAGAAAACTATATGAGCAATTAGAAAAAAACAAACGAGAAGCTGAGAAATATAAAAAAGATGAATCACAACTCATAGACCTAATATCTGCCTTGAGGTGGAGAGTGGGAATGGGAAAAGAAGAGATTTTAAATCTTACCATATATGAGTTATATGATGGTCTACAAAGAATACAAGTAATAAATAAAGTAGACAACACGTTCACAGGAATTTATTCAGGTACTATAAATGCTAAGAAGATTGATAAGCGTGATTTAGACTGGATGAAAAGTATAGAGTTATAGTAAAATTTTTTAAGGAGGAATAGACTATGGCAATAAAAAGATGGGCAATAAGAGATGCCGGTATCGCAACATTTTATGCTCTACAGGACATTACAGGTGGAGCTTTAAAGGGCGAGCCAATAGTAACATTACCAAGTTTAAAAACAAGTGGAGTTGAAACTACAGGTGAAACAGTATACGCAAGAGGTGGAAGAGGAAACGCCAAGTTGGTTGGTTTCTCAAGTAATAGAGAAGCAACACTTACTTTAGAAGACGCATTATTTGATAATGAAGCATTAGCTATGTTAACAGGAAATGATATCATTTCAGGTACTCAAGAAGTATTTCCAGTTGAGTATTTCACAGTAGCTACACCAGGTACGACTGAATCATTTGATTTAAAAGGTACACCCGTTGTAGACAGTATTAAGTCTTATCCATATGTTGACGGTATGAAAGAGGGTACAACTCGTTTAGTTCAAGGGTCAATAACACAGAAGGCTGTCGAACTAGACACATCTGAGATGACTGCAGGCGACATGATAGTAGTTTATTACGCAGCTGAGACAGATGCAGAAGCCTCAAAAGTTAAAGTAACTTCTGATAAGTTCGGTGGAACATTTAAATTAGTAATTGACTTATTAGTAAAAGATTCAATCACAAAAGAAAGTTTTGCGGCTCAGTTAATTATACCCAATGCTAAATTTGAAGATAACTTTACATTGGACTTAGCAGCAGATGGTGACCCAGCAGTATTAAACTTAACTATGGAAGTATTAAAGTCACCTGTTAATACAGACATGTGGGAACTAGTTATATTTGATAGTGAGTCTTTATCTTAATACTTGACAAAAGTTAAATAGTATGATATAATGAAGATATAGTAATTAAGAGAGAAAAGGAGGTTTTAATTTGGTAAAGTTTGATGAAATTTATACAGAATTAGAGCAGGATGTTAAAGAGGTACAGGTTGGTGACTTAAAATTTAATGTAAAACAGTATTTACCACTTAGAGAAAAATTCCATTTGATTATGACTATAATCAATGGGTCTTTTTCCGACAGTGGATATAAAGGACTTTTGTCCTATATAGCTTACAATGTCAATATGATAGATTTCTACTGTGATATAGACTTAGACTCAGAAGAGAGTTTATTTGAAATATTAGATTACTTGGATGAAAGAGGAATTACTGAAGTAATTTTAAATAGCATACCTGAGACTGAGAAAGACTTTATAGAAAGAGTACTACTTGAGGATTTAGAGGAGCGGAAGAAAAAAGAAGATAGCTTAATAGGTAATATAATGCCGTCGTTAAAAACTCTTATTAAAGAGATTAACGGACTCGATAGCGATGTTATCGAGAAGATGCAGAGTATTATGTCCTCAACGGACCTAAAGTAGACTATCAATTATAAAAAGTTTTTTAATTAGGTAGCTTGCGGGCTACCTATTTTTATACATAAAATAAGAAGTAAGAAGGGAGTACTACTAATGAATGATGGACAATTTTATGGTGGATATAGAAATTTAGTAAATTCAATTAGCAACAGCAATGTGTCTAGTTTTAAAAAGAGTAACCTAAAAGCAGTTCAGAATAGAATGGTATCTACTCAAAAGAATAGAAATATTAATCAGGCAGACATAATTAATATTTCTAAAGTAATAACATCTGTTTTTAAAGCTTTAAAAACCACTGATATTGAAAAAGACAGTTATGCAGCAGCGAGAGAAGTATCAAAATCTTATTCCGGAGGTAAGGGAAAGTCAGTAAGACAACTACAGGAAAAAATAGACGATTTAAGAGACACTTTAAATACCTTATTCGCTTCATTGGATATAGACTTAAACAAAACAGAGGTAGACATTCTAGACTATTACTCAAGACATGGAATAAATCCTGGGAAATTAGCTAGTGGAAGTATAAGTAAAGAGCAATTAAAAGAAATAAACGATATATATAACAATCATTTAAAAAATGTTCCAGCAGCTAGAACAGCTATTTCAAATCTATTAACTATATTACCTAATTTAAGAGGTGGAAGTACTTGAGAATATAAAAGTCCTAAGGCTTTATCAAGAGGTCTTACAGGATTTGTATCTAATATAGTAGGTTCCTTGTACGAAAAGAAGTTCCATGATATGATAAACAACTTAAATAAAAGTAACAAAGTTTTAGATATGGGAAATATAGAGTCTCAACTAGTAGGTGGCAAAAATGATAAATCAGACATAACAATGCAAATTACTTCTGGTGGAGGCAAAATAGAAAAGGTAGAAAAGAAGTTAGCGAAATTAAGTTTAAAGAGTTACAAGATAACTCGGCAAAAGGGAGTTTCATTGCATGGAACAACCGCTAATGCAATTTCTACAGAATGGAAACAAAAGGGTAGAGTAGCTTCTAATCCAAACACCTCTAAAATTATAGCTATAGCAAATGCTAGAGGGTTATTAAAAGTAGCAAAAAACACAATGAAGATAGATGAAAAAAAATTCGATAGAGATTTCGACGGCATGGGAAGAACACAAGTGCAAAATAATTTAATGAAGGTTTTAAAAAATACAATGTACTTTAATGCAGATATGTTCTTTGGAAAAGACATAGTGTATTTAGTAGGAAAATCTCAATACATGAGTTCAGAAGAGTTTATAAATAGATTAATGAACGACAACAATACGCTAAGGGCACAAATATCTGGAGGAGAAGATAATCCAGGAATACATATTGTCGCTCATTTAGCAGCTGAAGGGAGGAAATAAATGGCTACTTACGATAAAAAGTTTATTATAGAAGTAAGACCAAGTTTAACTGATGACGCTAGGGCTAGCCTTGACAGAGAAGTTAAGCAAATGACAAGCACAATTGAAAAAAATGCTAAATTAACTTATGACATAGACGTAAAAAGAGAATCTAGACAAAAAATGGTGAAACTTAAGAAAGAAATGAAAGAAATAGCTGGCTTAAGAATAACTGGAAAGACTGATTTGGGTGAATTAGACTTAAATGAAAAAGACTTGGCTAGAGTAACTAAAAAACTAGAAAGATATAACGAATTAAAGAATGAGGGACCAAAAAGAATTGATGCTAATTCTGTAGAATTTGATAAGGTTATTAAAAAAGTTGAAAAATTAAATAACCTTTATGAGGAAATGGCTGATTTAGATATTTCTAACGCAGACGACTTAAAGAAAGGCAACGCTCTATTGGAGGAGTATGAAAAAACTGCTCAAAGTATTTCTCGTTTAGGATATGATAAAAATGCCTTTTCCTCTCCTTTGAAGGGTGAGTTGGAGTCTCAGAATAAAAGTAGGATTAATGGTGAAGGAATAAAAGAAACAACTGAGAGCATGGAGAAACTCAAGGTTGAAGCAGACCAAGCAGAAAAGGGATTAAAAGATGTAAACGTTCAGTTAGATAAAACTGGAGACTCCTCAAAAGAAGTTAATAAAGTTGAAGACGGAGTTGACAAAATTGGTAAGACAGCTAAGAAGACAGCTGCCAGTGTAGACAAAGTGAATAAAGAATTAAAGGACCCAAAAGGTAGAAAGAATATAGAAAAGACGAAAGATAGTACTAATAAACTTGCCGATAGTTTCAGAAAAATGTCTCATTGGGCAATGTTTGCTTTCGCCACAAGAATACTTAGTGACCAATTAAGAGAATCTATAAGATATATAAAAGAATTAGATGTCGTTCTTACGGAGATATCTGTAGTAACGGGAAAATCAAGAAAAGAAGTATATAAACTTGGAAGAGAATTTAACAATATGGCTAAAAGACTTGGGCGTTCAACTGCCGAAGTTGCTAATGCGTCAAAGATATTCTTCAGACAGGGTAAGTCTACTGAACAAGTAATGTTATTAGTTGAAGCATCAACTAAAGCAGCTTCAGTAGCCCATATTGACTTAGCAGAAGCTTCAGATTACTTAACATCCACATTGAATGGTTTCAAGATGGAAGCTAGTCAAGCAATGGAAGTAGTAGATAAATTCTCTGCCGTTGGTGCAAATGCAGGTACATCTTTCGAAGAAATGGCTCAAGCATTGAAGAAAGTAGCATCAGCTGCAAGTAATGCCAATGTAGATATGGACCACATGATTTCTTATTTAGCTACTGTATCAGAGGTTACAAGAGAGGCTCCAGAGAACATTGGTACTTCTTTCAAGACTCTATTTGCTCGTATGCAAAAAATTACAGACGGAGATATGCCATCAGAACTTAATAAAGTAGACCAGGCTTTACAGAGTATAGGTATATCACTGAAGGACGATACAGGTCAAATAAAATCACTACAATTAGTTGTAGAACAATTAGGTGGAAAGTGGGAAAGTCTTACTAAGAACCAACAAGCTTATTTAGCCACTTCTATTGCCGGTACAAGACAGCAAGTTAGATTCATTTCATTAATGGATAACTACGATAGAAGTTTGGAGATATTAGATACATCTTTAAATAGTGCTGGTGAAGGACAGAGACAATTCAACAATTACTTAGAAGGTTTTGAAGCTAAGTTAAAAGCTGCAAAAGCCGAAGTAGAAGCTCTTTACTCCACAATAAAAGAAACAGGAGGATTAGAAAAGGCAGTAGAAGTATTTACAGACTTGACTAAAGCTCTTAACGCTCTAATTGAAAAAGGAGAGTTAGCAAAAATAGGTATTATGGCTTTAAATGTAGCATTGGCAGCTCTTATTGTCAAAAGTCTTGTTTCTGTAAAATCAATACTGCTTATATCAAAAGGAATATCTTCTATAGTTGCTGGAACATTTATGGTAAAAGCGACTGCAGGAGTTACTGCTGCCACAGGGGCGATTACGGGTTTATCTATGGCAATAGTTCCGCTATTGGCGACTTTTACTGCGTTGGGAGTAGCAGCTTTAGCTATTTATGGAGTAGTTAAATGGAATTCTAAATTAGCTGAGACTGCAATTAGACTTGATAAAGTAGCAGAGAGTGTTGAAAAAGCATCAGAGAAACTAAGCAATTTTTCAAATTCAGAGTCGAGAGTTGGGGCACTGATGAAACAAAGAGAAAAAGTTATAGACCAGTTAGATGACGAATCAATTGCCTACGAGGAAGCAGTTGCAGCAAGAGAAAAGTTATTAGATATAGACAAAGAAATAGCTCAAATTCTTCCTGAGACTGCTACAGCTTTTAATGAGCAAGGTGAAGCAATTGCAATAAATACAGAATTGATACAGGAGAATATAGTTGCAAAAAGAAAGCAACTAATAGATGAATTAAAGTCCGCAGCTTCCGGAGGTGGACTAACGTTTGAAAGTTTAAAAGAAGATTCAACGTTAAGTTACAGAGGCATAGAAAAGGGAATAAAAGAGTACCAAGCCAAAGTAAAAAGATATGAGAGAGAATTAGAGCAAGACGGTGTTGCTTCACAAACTAGATATTCATTAAATGCTGAATTAGCAAGAGCTAAAAGCTCTTTAGGCGATTATGAAAGAGCACAAGAAAAATTTATGTCTCTGAGGAGAGGGTATTTTCAAAGTCTTGAAGATTACGATTTAGTTGGTAAGACTACAGACGAACTATTAGAAATAGCAAAAAACACCGACTTAACAGGTCAAGATATAGTAGATATGCTTAGCATATACGACGAAAATATAGATAGCTTAAGTGAAGCTAGTGGAGTTTCCATGGAAATAGGTGTGGAATTAATACCACAAAAAATGGGAGAAGAAAGATTTTTAAAAGGTATCAAAGACTTAACTACTAACATAGGTAAATCTCCAGAACTCAGAAAGTCCATGAACAAACTAAGTGATTTAACAGCAGAAGAGTTAAATAAAGCAATAGAGAATGCAGTAAGTGGAAAAGGAACATCACCAGCTATGATTGCAATGTTCGAACAAATAAGTGACTCTATGGAGGTCGCAGTAACAGATTTAAAGACTTCTGATTTGGCTGGAATCATAAAAAGAATTGGTTTCGAATATGAGAATGCAACAGAAGTAGCCGGAGATTTCTTAAAATTAACAGAGTCATTAAATAAAAAAATTGATGGAAATATTGAGAACCAAAAAAAATTAACAGGGTATTTGAATGAGTACAATCAAACAGCAAAGTTCACTGCTGAAACAATTATAAAAATATCTAGAGAGTATCCTCATTTAAATGCAGAAGTCATAAGCCACATAGAACTACAAGCTGCCTTAGTCAAAAAACAAAAGGAATTGACAGAATCCTTAAGGAAAGACTTTCAAGAGAAAGTATTTTATAATGAAAAATATTCTAGTGAAAGTAAAACTATAGCAAAAGACTTATTAGAAACAATGGCAGAATCTCGTGGAGTTGAATTAGGGAATTATAAAGATTTATATGTTGCAAAACAGAAAATCTTTGCTTCTTTTGCCACTGCGATTTCTGGTTTACATTCTCGCTTGGTTTCTGAAATAAGTGGAGACGATGACTTAGCAGCAGAATTGGCAAGTAAAAAATACATGCGACTTTATCGAAATAATCCAGAATTCGCACAATTCTCAAATATAACAGCTGCTTTCCTCAGAGGAATGGATGAAGTTAATTTAGACAATATTGATTTATCAATGTTTTCTGACTTGACAAATAAAGCTGATGAACTTGGAGATGCTCTCGAGAAAACCGCTGGTGATACTTGAGACTTAGTTGATGCTCAGATTGCTCTTGCAGAAGCCAATTGGTCTACAATAGAAGCAGAAGATACCCTATTGGTGAATGCTGACAAAGCGATAGAAAACTTAGAATACAGAATTACATTAGAAAGAGAGAAGCAAAGACTCTTAAAAGAAGCTATTGCACTAGAAGACAACGCGATAAAAAAATTAGAATTAAAAAGTCAGTTAGCTCAATCTTATACTAGGGGACAAGGAGTAAGTGACCAACTTAGTACTCTATTCGAAGATGAGATACAAGAGCAATTGGATTTAAGATTAGACGCTGAAGAAGAAATTCAAGAAAAAATAACTGAAATATATGAAAAACAACATGAAAAAAGAATGAAAAATGAAAATGACGAATACGAAGACTTCATGGATAAGAACAACAAAAGACTCGATGCTATAAAAGATAGACATAGAGAAGAAGATTACAAAAAAGAATTAAAAGACATAAGAGAAAAACAGTCTAAACTACAAGATAGAATAAATGAATATAAGTTAATTGGTACTGAGTCTTCTAAGAAAAAGATTTTAGAACTTCAAGAGGAATATAATGATTTAGAGGAAGAATCAGATGAGAAGAAACTAGATAAAACTAGAGAGAAAGAAATAGAAAAGGTAGAAGATATACAAGAGGCTAGAACAGACGCACATGAAGAAACAATAGACGATATGGAAAAAGAACACAGGAAGAAAATAGAGTATCTAGAGAATGAATTTGATATTGCTACATTTAATATTGATGAACTAGGGAAAGTTACTGATGAATTTGGAGAAGAAGGAGCAAGTGCAATAGGTAAAATTATAAGTGAAATACGAGTCTTGAGCGGTGAGTATGAAGATGCACAAGAAGCATTGGAGAACTTACAACAAAAACAGAATAGAGATAGTGGAGATAAAACTGAAACCGAAGATATAGACGAAGAAGGCTATCGTGGCATGGGTTCAAGAGTTATGCAGACACTAATAAATAATAAGAAAATTTGAGCAGATGAGGACAGTACTCAAGAAGAAAGAAATGAGGCAGAAGAAGCCAATGGTGAGATAAGAAGTAGGTATGGAATTTCTACAGATAGTCTTACTTTACCAATGGCTAATACTCTGTTTAAAAAGTTGTTTAATTTTAACGCATATGCCAGTGGTGGGATATCTACTGGTACTCAGTTTGCACAATTACATGGAACCAAAAAGAAACCAGAGTTTATATTTAATTACGAACAAATGGGTGCATTAAATGATTTAATGAGTGGAGGAAGTTCTATTAATATTCAGTCATTAGTAAATGTTGAAGGTAATGTCAGTGATAGCAATATAGACAAGATTGTTGGAGCAGCTGAAACTGGTATAGAAAAATTACAAAGAGTAATAAGAGATAAGGGTAAACTAACTAGAGTAGGCAGCTCTTTCGTATAGAAAGGAGGTAAGAAATGTTTTTTAATACAAATTTTACATTTGCAGGAGATAACTCAATTCAAGTTTATGGATTGCAACTTGTTCACATGGGTGGAGGAATGATAGAGCAAACATTCTCTGGAAAAACTAAAATAGAAGAAGAAACTTCTAGTAAATGAAATAAACCTATTTTCTATGGGGTTTCTAGAGACCCTTTGACCTTTAGTGTTACTTTGGCGAAGGAAGAACCATCTGAATGGACTTTTGAGGAAAGAATGAAGATAGCAAGATGATTAGTACGAGATGAATATAGGGATTTTAGACCAGGAGATTTCCCAATAATTTTAAAAGTGATAGCAGTAGGACAACCTAAATTTTACAACAATGGAATGGGGGAGGGGTATTTGGAGATTCAGTTTAGATGTGATTCTTCGAATGTCTATACTCCAGAAGTTGTAGACACTTTAAACTTAGTAAATAATCCATTTGGTGGTTATACACATGTATTCAACAGCTCATCCAACTTAAGAAAGCCTTATTATCCAGAGTTGGAAATAACTTTACATCCAGGAGAAACACATTTCTCAATTGAGAATTTATCCAATGGTAGTAAAATACAACTAACAGAATTAAATGAAGAGGAGACAATATATATAGATGGAAATAATAAAGTTATATTATCTAGTACAGGACTAAATAGAGTCCCAAATTTAATAAATTTAGAGTTTTTAAATCTTACTTATGGTAATAATAACTTATTAATAAAAGGAGATATAATATATAATATGAGGGCTCAATTTCCTATAATATTATAGAAAGGAGAAGTATATGCTAATAGATGACCTATCTATTCTAAAGTACAATAGTAAATTAAACAAACAATTAATATTAAAAAAGCCATCGAATGAACCCGTTGGTATTTTAGAAAATTCTTTTGATGAGTCTCTTGAGACTGATATTATAGGGGTTAATCGTTTTAGTTTTAAAATCCACTCAAAAGAACATTACGCGAAAGACATAAAAGTAGGAAAGTTCTTACATTTTAAAATAGAACAAGAAGAAAAAGTAGATGATGGATTTGGAGGGTTTGAAAAACCTTTATTCTATGAAGAAATGTTTTATATTACTGGTGTAGAAAGGAATGAAGGAGAAGAAGAGTTCTTTGAGGTTTCTACTAAATCTAATTATGGTATTTTAGGAAGTAAGATAGTACAAGGTTATTCAGGAATAGGAAAAAGGCTATATAGAACAGATTTTGAATTAGCATTATTTCCCAGTGGACCAGAAGAATCAGGTGTAGTTTATGATACTTTTGAAGAGTTTGAAAATAGTGGGATTTTAAACTATATAATGAAACTTATACCAGACTGAGAGTTAGATTATGTAAGTAGTGCTGTAGGAGAATTACACAGAGAAGTAGATTTTTTAGAGAACAGCGTCCTGGAAATACTTACTACTTTTTTACCAGAAAACTTTGGAGCAATTGTTCAATTCGACACAATAGAGAAAAAAATCTCTGTGTATGGAATTGATGAGCTTGGAGAAGACGAAGGATTAATAATTCAAAGTGACCAAATCGCTAAAAATATAAAAACGAATACACTTGATTCAGAGTGGGTTACAAAAATGTACGTTTATGGGGCAGATGGATTAACAATTTCTCCGGTAAACCCTACAGGTGATGACTATCTAATAAAACTAGATTATGTTATGCTTGAAGAATTCATGAGTGAAGGTTTAATAAATGGAATAAATAATCAAAAGTCGTATATTGAAGATGAAACTTCTACCCTTGAAGAATACTTCTTAGACTTAGCTCCTTACCAGAGTGCTTTGAATGATTTAGAAGATGAGAAGAATGGGATAGAAAACACTATAGAAGACTTAAAGACTGAATTGGATTCAACTATAATAAGGTATGCGAATTCAGAAAGTACACCATCAAGGACAACTTCTCAAATAATTTCAGAAATTAATGATGAACAAAAGAAACTTGGCAACTCTTATACTGAAACAGGGGTCCTTACTGAAGATGGAGCTGACTTCTTTTCATTGACTGAAAGTTATGTTTCAAATTTAAAAGTATGGCTAATGAATAATAATTATCCAGAACTTGCAGTAGAAGGTGCAGATTACGAGTTCAACGGCAGTTTAGTAACCGGAATAGATACAGTTGCTTTTCAAAGGATAGTAGTAACTTATGAAGCAGAATTTGGATTTGAAACGATTGAAACACAAATGAGAGACATACAAACTCAAATTGATAATATATTTGATTCAATATTTGCTCTAAAAGAAAGTTTTCAGATATACAATTTTATCAATGCTACTGAAGAAAAAGAATTGCAGTTTTTCATTAGAGAAAAAGTTTATAGGAATGACAATATAACAGAAAGAGATGAATTATATGCAAAAGGTCAAGAAGTATTAGCAAAAATAAATTCCCCACAAGTAGAGATAATCGTAGATGCGGCAGACTTTTTAAATTCTATGAAATACTCGACACAGTGAGACAAAGTGAAATTAGGGAATAAAGTAACTGTTAATGCTCCTTCTTTGGTTGATAAAAGTATTAAAATGAGAATAGTAGGATACACATGAGATTTTAATGATGGTAAAGTAAAGATAGTATTGAGTAGTACAAATAAAAAAAATGATTCCACGTTTGAATTAGAAGAGCTACTAAATAATGCGAACAACACTTCAACAAGCATTTCTATAAATAGTTCTAAGTATGGTGCCTACGTAGAGAGTGGTGAAAGAAACGACTTAATGGATTACATTAACAATAGTTTAGACTTAGCCGCACAAGGTGCTAGATTAGTAGGAGAAAATCAAGACTGAACAATAGACGAAAGAGGAATACTTTTATCTAACGTCGTGGACGATGGTAGAAAAATAAGGATAATGAACAATATGTTAGTTTTAACAAGTGACGGATTTGAAACAGCAGATGTTGCGATTACACCAAATGGGGTTGTGGCTGAAAGATTAATTGGTAAAGTTATAATAGGTACTGAATTAATATTACAGAGTGAAGACGGAGTAAGCTTTATTTTTGACGAAAACGGAGTACGAATAAATGGTGGTAGCTTAGTTATCACTCATACAGACCCAGAGACGGGAGAAGTTTTAAACTACGATACGTTAGATGACCTCCTATTAGAAATAAATGATGACCTTGCTGAATTTTCCAGTGATTTAGTTATTACTAGAGACGAGGCAACTGAAATTAAAAGATTAATGTCATCGTTAGACATGGAGAGTAAAGCTATAATAGATAGAGCTGCAATACTAGAAGTTAGTAACACAGCTTATGCAAACTCAATAAACAATATGAAAGGAGAGTTATCTCCTTATATAAGCACAGATTTAATGCCCTTGAATTATCCAATAGAAATATCAACACTTCAAAGGAATCAAATAAATGACCTTTTCGACATTGTGCAAGATGAAAAGTCAAAGTTGAATGTTGCCATGAATGAGGAAGTTGCGGCGAATGCAGAAGAAGGCATCCAACAAAGTTATGATGATTTGAATGATATTTTAGACGGATTAGAATTAGAGTTGGAAAACTCTATGTCGGACAATTGGATAACTCAATCTGAAGCAAGTGCTTTAGAATTATCGCTCGACCAAATTATATGAGAAAGTATAAATATAATAGAAACAGCACAAGAAATATTAGAGTATAACCTACTTGATTTGGAGATAGGGGATAGACCGCCTTCTGGGTACCTTCAAACTTCCAAAAGTGAATATGAAGAATCTATAGGAACTCTACAGAATGAGTTAAATAGAATTATTACTGCTCCTCCAATGGATTATCCATTAGAGTTGCAAAATGGAGAGTATGATTTAATCACTGGGGCGTTTACTGATTTGCAGAATAAGAAATCTATCTTAAATAATGATATAACTAAGTACTTAGACTCAATCAATAATGCTAGGTACTCTGAATTAGGTTCAACTATTTCTTTATTGGGAGATGATATCTCAGGATTTACTTCAGATTTAAAAGTTACCAAAAAAGAAGCTGACTCCTGGAAGACCGCGTTGGGTTTTATTGATATCCACGATGATGAACTACAGAGTATGGCTGCTGATTTAGATATTGGAGATGAGCTTACAGATTACAATGCTGCATTTAACACCTTGATTGGAGTTTTAGACCCTTATATAGAGAGAGAGCTCCCTTTTCCCGTCTATCCTGTAAGTATTACCGCAGGACAAAGAGATGTTATTTTCGCCGCCTTTACAGCTTATAAGAATGCGAAAGCAGTTTTAACTAGACAAATTAGTCTTGTAGATATAGAGGACACAGCACTGGTAATTGGTAGAGTTTATAATAATTTTAGTTTTACTGCGGAAAATGGTGCGGTAGTAACAACAAATACTGAACTAACAAAAACTACGATGAACGCTACTAGTGGTTTTAAAATAGAAAATAGAGATACTACTAGTTCTGCTTGGGGCACAGCCTTTGAAGTGAATCCTGCTGGAGACTTGTACGCAGATGGAACAATAACCGCCAGAGAGTTAATTATTGGTGGGGTTGATGTTTTATCTAGTATCGGTGAATTATCTCAAATAAACGCAGACTTAGGAGACATTACTGCAGGAAGTATTACAGGCATAACTATAACAGGTGGAACGTTTAAGACATCATCTAGTGGAGCAAGAATAGAAATAAGCAACGATGATTTAAAAACATATAATTCGAGTGGGCAACTAGAAGGAATACAAATATCTGCAAGCAATAATTTTGATTATTTAGAATTTTTTGATTCTGGTGTATATGCAGCTTCTCTATCTTACGCTCCTGATTTTAATTATTTTACATTAGCTAATAGTTCTGGCGACGTTGGTATTGCATCCTCTGAAGATATATATATAGGTGCAGATGGTTTTGTACGCATTAGAGCTGAAGGTGGAGACATCGATTTGGACACAATACTCAATTATAAAGCAACTGTAAACGGAAATGAAATATTAACAACAGCTAGTCAAGTAACAGCGAAGTTTGGATAAAAAAGGAGGAATAAATTATGGCAAATTATACACTCGAAGACGGTGCAGAAGATTATTTATACGCGAGGATTCAATACCTTGACAATTATTTTACTTCTTCCAATTACCATGCTATTGTAATAGAAAGAGGCACAAGTGGAGTAAGTGAAGGAGATGTATGCAACTCTAATGTTTTATCAAATATGGACTTAGTTGCATATTATACTACTCAAGACCACGCAACAACAAGCTATAGTCTATACTTTAGAGTACCTATGTCTGACTCAGGAGGAGACATAAATTTTTACCCAGACACATACTATAGCACTACAGCTTGGGCAGTAGTAGATTCAGATGATAGAATGTACAAAATTGGCTCATCTAGTAATCGTACAGAACCTGAAGTTACAAGTCAACAATTACCTACACCAGAAGTGACAAGTACGACAGAGTACGCAAACTCTATATACGTAAACATAGATTATGTTAGTGAAGCAGATGATTACTTTGCATGGGTGGAGGAAGTAGGTTTTTTTAGTAACACTAGTTCAAACGTAACAGTAACGGGTTTGGACCCATCTACCACGTATAAAATATACTTATGGCTAGAAGGTGATGGATATAAGGATTCAGAGGATATATATATTTATAGAACAACAGATTCATTACCTAAATTGTCTGACCCATATGCGACAAGCATAACCTCAACTACAACATCAATAACAGTTGATATGGCTTCTGTTTCAGGGGCAGACTACTATCGATTAGAAGCATGAAGAGGTGCAATAAGAGAAGGATATGAAATTAGCGGCTATTCTACAGTAACAGTAACTGATTTAGTACCACATGTACCATATGATTTAGTGTGGTGTGCAACAGGTAGTGGTTATGAGGATTCAGATGACATAACTGCTACAAAATGAACAGAAGATTTAGGACATTTGGACACACCCGAGATATACTACACGTCTACGACTGATAGTAGTGTATCAGTATATATTCATAGTGTGACAAACGCAAGCTATTACAACTATAGACTAGAATATTCTAATGGAACGTACATAAGTCAAGTGAATACTAGTTCTTTAAGTCATACTTTTACGGGATTAAGTGCTAACACAAGTTACAAAGTAGGAGTACAGGCACAGGCTACTAATTATGTGTCTTCCGATGTTTCCGTAAAATATTTCACAACAAACCCCACAACATTAATAGCCCCTACTGGACTAAGAGCATATTCCGTTTCGGAAGGTGGGGCTTCACTCACTTGGGATAGCGTATCTGGGGCAAGTGGATATACTTTAAAAGCAGTTGGAATGCTAGGTACTGTAACTATAAACACTTCATGGACTAATGGAACTTTTTCAGCAGGTAGTTTAGGGTATGGTTACGATTATTACTTTTCAGTTAAAGCCAATAGTCCTAATGGTGATGCATACGACTCTACGTATAGCAGCACTGTTTCAGAAATAACATTGCCAAAGAAACCTACAATAACAGTCAATAACACAACCACGAGTAGTATTTCTATCAAGGTAAATGGACTTGAAGGAAATTACGGAGAGGCTTTTGTATATATATATAATAATGGTGGAACAACTCCATTGACAAATAGGACAGTATCATGAAACGGTTCAATAGTAACCTTTACAGGACTCGCAACGGCAACAGATTATGACTTTAGAGCTGTTAGTCAAGTGACCGTATCTTCAGTTCAGTACCAATCTAATTCCACTGCAACCTTAAATGCTACTACTGAGAATCGACCTGCTAATTTTGCAGGATGGAGTACCAACGTATCAAGCGGAGCAACACTCAATTTATTAGCAACAGATTGGAATACATTTACAGACAAAGTTAATGAGTTTAGAATATACTTAGGATTAGGGTCAACAAGTTTTACAACAGTTGGTTCTGGGAATGATTTTTTAGCAACTTATTTTAATCAAGCTAGAGTTGGAATTTTAGGCACTAACTATAACAGCGGAACTTATACATTACCAGTCACTAAATCAAGGGGAGATAAAGTTTATGCTTCAGATTTGAATGCTTTAGTAGATTGTTTAAACTCAATAACTTAAAACAAAATGGCATAAGGATGTTTTTTAATGGTTTGACAAAACAGCATTCTTGTGTTATAATTAATATAATAGATATAAGGAGGTAGTAAATTGAATTATCAAGTTTATATGACTTACAACACAGACTCACAGGGAAATAGAGTATCTGATAAAATATACAATGAAACTTATAGTATATACTCTAATAGACTAGTTTTAAATCAGATTCCAGATGACTACGACGGGGTCTCAATTTCACATGGTTCAACTCAGTTAACGGAAATAAAAAATCAAGCAAAGGTCTTAGCAGAAGATGAGTTTTATGTTGATTATAGCACTGGAATGGTGTTTTTTAATCCAATACTAGATAAAGCAACAGTTAATGTTATAGAATACTCTGGAATAGGGTATATATCTTATCCAGCAGACAGAATTTATACAAAATTAGAAGGCGGAACTATATCAAAAACTCTTGGTGACATTATAGATACACAAGTTAGAGAGTTTATATTTTCAACAGAAGCAGCTCCAGCAGATGCATCAGCTTACAAAGAAGGAAGTGTTTGGTTTACTTACCAAGACAATTAAAAAGGAGATGAAAGAATGGCTAAAAATGGAGTACCAGTTAAAGTAAAAGCAGTTTTAAAAATTGAAAAGTACCCAGAAGACGCAACAGAAGAAGATATCAAAAAAGGTTTAGTGGAGCCAACCGAGGTAGTTATATCTGAAGACGACTTCACAGCAGAAGAAGAAACAGTGGATGAACTTTTTAAAAAAGAAGAATAGGAGGAAATACAATGGGTTTAACGAATGCAGGAAGAGACTTTATTGCAAAATCTATAATTAACGAAGCGGGTGTAACACCTTACAATGAAGCAAATGCGTATATAGGAGTAGGGAGTGGAGGTACAGCTTTCAATGTATCACAAACAGACTTGGTGGGTGCAAGTAAAACTAGAAAAATAGTTGATAATGCACCTGTTAGAACTAACAATGAAATAGAATTTATAACTACATTTGGCACAACAGAAGCACAGCACGATTGGTTAGAGTGGGGAGTATTTAACAATACTACAGGCGGAGAAATGATAAATAGAAAAGTTGAGAATTTAGGTAGTAAAACAGGTGGTACTTGGGTACTAACAGTTACACTTTCAGTTAATATAGGATAGTAAAATAGGTTCATTACTACCTTTAAGAAAGGAGGTGTAATTCTTAGATGTTTAATCAAGGAGGATTTAACGGAATAGCTTTTAATGTAGAAGACTCAAAATATACAGTTAAAAGTCAAGATACAATACAGGTTGCAGAGACTGAAGAAGCAACGAGTCAAAGCTCAATTAATTCAAATGACAACATTGTCATTGATATAACAGAAGAAAGAGTTTTCGAGGCATTGCCAGAGTCAGTTAATTCAATGCAAATAAGCTTATTGGAAGATATAGATATATTCAGAGAAACTTCTGGTCTAGATCCACCTCAAATAACACTAGAAGAAAACGCAAGTATAGATAGATATATATCAACAAGAGACAACTTAGAATTTAGTTTTAGTGTGCTTACTGAAGGTGGATTTATTAGAAAAAGTTTAGAAACTAGTGAAATCGCAATGAGAGCCCAAGATAATTTAACCGTTGTAGCAGATGAAGAAGATTACACTCTTAACGCAATAAGTTCCTTGGACGATAGTCTACTAACCATAGTTGATGAAGATACAAAGGTTGATTCATCATTGTATGTAGAAGAGTCATGGGGACTTTACTTTGAGGGAATTATAGAATTATCTAATTCTATAGTATTAAATGATAATATGGATTTAACTGTCGAAGATGACTATTCACTTAATACAGCAATTGCTCTAAGTGATAGCCTATTGACTATAGCTGACGAAGACACAGGTGTATTTAGAGAAACTTCTAGCCTAGACGCAACTCAGGTAACATTGGAAGAAAGCACAGAAGCGGACAAAATTATATCAACAAGAGACAATCTAGAATTTAGTTTTAGTGTGCTTACTGAAGGTGGATTTAATCAACAAGGGTTTAATCAAGGTGGCTTTATTAGAAAAAGTTTAGAAACTAGTGAAATCGCAATGAGAGCCCAAGATAATTTAACTGTTGTAATAGATGATGGAGATTACAATCTCAATGTAATAAATCCTTTAAATGACAGTTTAATGACTATAGTTGATGACAATGCAGGAATTAATTCACTGTTGTATGGGGAAGAAGTTTTAAAGCTTTATTTTGAAGAGCCTATAAAACTAGATAAACCTATACTATTGAGAGATAACATAGATTTAACTATGGGCGACAAGGTTAGTTTAAGTGCAAGTATTAATGTGCAAGATGAAATGAATTCAACACTAGAAACTTCTACGTGAATCACTTCACCACTAATGTTAGTTAAAGATGATACATTTGTAAGAATTGTTAAAGGATACGTTTTAATAGAAGGTGAATGGAAAACTATTACTAAATACAGTGGAGTAGTAAACGGAGAATGGAAGAAATTAATAAGCGAATAACAATTTTATTAGAGATATAGGAGGTAAAAGAATGACTTTAAAAGCAATGTACGAAGGCAAGGTAAATAGTCCAACCACTATCACATCAACAGAGTTATTATCTGTTGTTGCTGGTACAGTTGAGACAGTAGATGTTGGAAGTCCAAGTTACTTCCCTTCTGCACCTTCTCTTGCAACAATAGGAGTAGGACAAGATGCAGAAACGGTACGTTACACAGATATAACTGGAAGTACAATGACAATAGAAAGAGGATTTGAAGGTGTTGTAAATAACTGACCTATTGGAACTCCAATAGCGAGATATTTTGCGGCTTACGACCATCAAACTTTCATCGATAATATTGAAACACTTGACACAGACGTTGCAGAATTACAGCAATTAACACAAGAAGCATATGGTTTAAGATGGAACCAATCAACTGACACATATACAAGATTAGGTTTAGCGAAAGGTAAAAGTTACACTAAAACAGATGGGGTTATAACATCAGATTTTGACTCTATATATCCATGGAGCGAAAG
>Ga0209414_1000080_pt1 | contig 40001 bp, 62 predicted proteins | sample LakVidmifraction_4_FD_181154 | JGI IMG/M metagenome (GOLD analysis project Ga0209414, IMG submission 181154) | Hypersaline microbial communities from Lake Vida, Antarctica - Brine Hole Two &gt;0.2 micron (SPAdes) (version 2) | ecosystem: Environmental > Aquatic > Non-marine Saline and Alkaline >...
TGGTATAATAGTTTATAAACAATGAGAGGAGAGGATTATGTGTTGTATTTATGAAGGTTGGGGTACTAATACTTGTAGTATTGACCAAGAAACCTGTAATTATGATGAAGCGAATTATGATACCTGCCCTTGGTATGAGTCTAATGTAGATGAATTACCTACAAAAATATATAGGAGTACAGCTAATGACTAAACGTGAGGCTGCTGTTGTCGGAGCATACACAGGGGTATTGATGGGGAAGTTTGGAGACCTTCATGAGTATATAGAAGAAGTTATGGGTCGGCCTGTCTGGACACAAGAACTTGCTAGTAAGGAAATTAATGCTGAGCTTAAGGCAAAGGCTAGACCTGAGTTCTTAAAAATCTGTGCGGATATAAAATGATAGGTATATTTGGTGTTTTCATATCTCTCTGTTGGGTACTAATAATGATATTAGGTTTATTTAAAGTGGGAGTACAAAAATGATTTTCTTCACCGCTGACCAGCATTTTGGTCATTCAAATATTATCAGGTTCTGTAATCGGCCTTTTACTGATGCTGATCACATGACTGAAGTAATTGTCGCAAACCACAACCAAGTGGTTGGAAAAGGCGACGTTGTATATCATATAGGGGATGTTTCGTTTCAGCTTGATGTGGAACAATACCTTAACCGTTTGAATGGACAACATCACCTAATCATTGGAAATCACGACCATAAAGTATACCGTAAAAATAAGCGTCCAGGCGTGTACCAAAGTATTCAACAAATGAAAGAAGTTAATTGGAATGGGTACAGCTTCTTTCTTAGCCACTATTCTCATCGAGTATGGAATAAATCCCACTTTGGGTCAATTCATCTTTATGGGCATAGTCACGGAACTCTACCAGGATTTGGTCGCTCAATGGACGTGGGGGTAGATACGCATGACTTCTTCCCATACTCTGGAGACGCAGTAGTAAAACTAATGGAAAAAACTGATTTTGTGGGAGTTGACCATCACCTCAAAGCATTTAAGGATTGTAAATAATGGGAATGTTTGATTATGTAAATTATGAATGTGATTGCCCTTACTGTGATACTAAGTTACCCGATTTCCAAAGTAAGGATGCAGAATGTCTACTAAGGCTTATCGAACCTAGTGAAGTGGAAAACTTCTACACTATGTGTGATAATTGTGGCGCTTGGGTAGAATTCCAATATAATATGGGTGACCTTAAGCTAATAAGAGAGCCAGTATGAGTATAGTTTGGGTTATAACTGTAATATATTTATTTTTAGTATTAATCATGTTTATTCTTTCAGTAACAAGTAGGTGGGATTAATGGGACTTGATTATTTCATAGTAGATTGTTGTGGAGAAATCTTTTGTGATGCTGAGGGCAACTATACCTACTGTGAAACCTGCGGGGCTGTCCTTTGTGCTTGGTGCTTAGAGAAGTTTGGTATAGTGCTTTGTGACGGTGATGGTGAATTATTTGAGTGCCCGCTCTGTGATCAGTTTCGACATATGAATCCTGAATATAATCCTTGACTTTTTAACTAAATCTTGGTATAATAGTTTATAAACAATGAGAGGAGATAAAAAATGAATTTAGAAGAAATTCGAGAAGTTTTGAAGAATCATAAAGCATTAGTCACTTTTATAAAAAAGGATGGTACTGAGCGTATTATGCATTGTACCTTGATTCCTGAGTTTCTCCCAGTGTTACTTGGCTCTTCTAGTGAGAAATCTAAAGAGGTTCTGCCTGTGTGGGACTTGGAAGTAGGCAACTGGAGGTCCTTCCGCATTGACTCAGTAACGAAAGTGGAGAAGCTATAATGAATACTGTTTATTCGGGTTTAACCGCATTTGTAACCTTTGTACTCCTTGGGTCTTACCAGGCTTACTTTTTTACACCTTATACTTCTGCTGAAGCTAGTATAGTAATGCTTCTATGCCTTATTTTTTTTAAGGGGGATTTTTAATTATGTATCAACCAGACAATTGGGTAATCTTAGAGATTACTAATAAGGGTGAAAAGACATACAAAGTATTGGCTGGGTGGTCCGGTGGGTACTTGGATGGAGATTTCTGGCAACTCAACTCAGGTATTACCAAAGTTGAAAATGGGGGGGACTTCTACTTGTTTCATGGCCACTCTGGTAGTGTCTATAAATGCCACAAAAACTCTGAAACAGTGCGTATGAATATTGCGGGTATCCTTAATCAAATCCTAGAACAGTACCCTAAACATATAAAAGAAGTTTCAGTGGAGGAGATAGATGTTCAATAAAAAACTGAAAAAGAGAATTGTATGTTTAGAAGATAGGGTAGAGCGTTTGTATACGGAAAACCGGGCACACATCAAGAGGCTAAGACATTTAGAGTGTCCCCATACTAAAACTATATTTGTTATGGAAAAGGTTTTTAATGTTTACCCCCGCTATATTGAGCAGTGTGCTTGCTGTGAAAAACAAATTAAATTTTATAGAGTTGCTGATTGGAAAATAGCTAAAGCCATAGCCTTGCAAGCAGAGGTGGAGGAATTACTAAAATGACAGTACAAGAACTAATAGATAAATTGAAGACTTGTGATAAAGATGCTTTAGTAGTTACTAGGGGTTATGAGGCTGGGTATGACTCTGCTACGTCTGTGTACCTTTGTACTGTTGCTTTAAATGTTAATACAGCGTGGTATTATGGGGCGCATGAAATTCTTGAAGAGAGTCTAGATGAATATAAAGGATATGAAACTGCAAAGGCAGTAAGGATAGGTTAATGATATATCTAGCTGGAGATTTACATGGGAGTTGTGGGGGGTTAACCTCAGAGTTTTGGCCTATTGGCAAGACTTTAACCAAAAGTGACTATCTAATCATCTTAGGGGATTTTGGACTTCTTTGGGATGGTTCCTCCACGGATAAACACTGGCTTAACTGGCTACATAAGAAGCCTTGGACTACCCTATTCTTAGATGGAAACCATGAGAACTTCGACATGATTGACGTCTTACCCGGCCGTCATATGTTCAACTCTAGAGTTGGGGTAGTAAATGAGTCAGTATTTCATCTACGTCGTAGTCACTTATATAATATTGATGGTAATGTTATATTCACGCTAGGTGGAGCTTTATCTATTGATAAGCACTTACGCAAAGAAGGTAAGTCTTGGTGGCCTGGAGAAGCTATATCAGGAGACGATGTTGAGATTGCTTGGAGTAATTTACTTGATATAGGTATGGAAGTTGATTATATTTTAACTCATACATGCCCTACAGACGTTCTAGCCTGTCATGGAATCGTGGGGGGTGGTGCAAAACTAATAGATCCAGCTTCCTTCATCCTACAAGACTTAGCTCTAGTTACTAAGTTTAAGCATTGGTATCATGGTCATCTTCATGTTGATAATACTAAAATGGGTAAATTTACTTGTTTATATGAAAATATTGTTGAATTAGGGGAAGTTATTTGATAATCGTAAAAGATACCAAAAGGAGAGAAAAATGTGGGACGAAAAACCTGAAATAATGTATAATTATGAAATCAATTTAACCGAAAAAGAACAAACAACGCTACTGCAGTACTCTTTAGATAATATAACTAAAGAGGCAAAAGATGCCTTACTTATTGAGTGGGCTATACTATGTCTACTTAAAGAGGAATTAAAAAATAATTCTTGACTTTTTAGTAATGATTTGGTATAATAGTACTTAATCAATGGGAGAAATATATGAAAGTAAATATTGGGCCTTACAAAGAATGGGTGGGGCCGTACCAAATCGCTGATATTCTTCAGAAAGTAGGTGTTTCTGATGATCGCTGTCACAAGCTGGGGGAGCGTTTATCTAAAACCCCCCTCAATTCTATATGTGAATGGGTTGAGTCTAAACGTAAGCGTAAAGTAAAAATTAAAATTCATAAGTATGACCACTGGAACGCCTATACTACACTGGCTATGATTATTCTTCCGGTTTTGAAAGAGTTGCATAAACATAAACACGGGGCCCCAAATATTGATGACTCCGATGTACCTGAGGAATACCGCAGTTCTAATGCCCCAGCTAAAGAAACTACTTGGGATGTTGATGAAAACCACTTCATTCGGTATGACTGGGTTTTAGAAGAAATGATATTTGCTTTTGAAAGTATCATTGATGATTCTTGGGAAGACCAGTTTAGTACTGGTGAAATTGACTTCTATTTCGAACCTTGTAATGATGGGACAGATTGTTCTGAAATGAAAGAAGGCCCAAATCATACTTATAAACGAGATGATGTAGGTTGGACAGCTTATTACGAACGTATTCAGAATGGAACTTATCTCTTCGGTAAGTATTTCCAGACTCTTTGGGACTAATAAATGTATATTGATATTGTTAGTACAATACTAACTGGTTTTATGGCGGAGCGTATAAAAAATAAGTTTGAAACTTATAGAATTATATGTTATGTGTCGGGAGAACAATACCCACATGATTTAGGTGTTATAAATGTACCTAAAGGAACAGATATATCAGAAATTAAGGAGTTGCTAAATGCCCATTTATAAGTATCAGTGTGTTAATTGTTCAGAAACACATGAAAGTTTACGTTCTATAGTTAACCGAGAGAAGTATGCGGAATGTAAATGTGGTTCAGTATGTGTACTCGTTCCTAGTGTTTCAGCTTCCCGTAGAGATCATCTAGTGAGGTAAAAATGAATAAAGTTATTAAAGATAATACTGTAGCAGTCTTAGTTCCTAAGGTTTCTGGAACTTATTGGTTTACTAGGCACAAGTTACCTCAATTACTTTTCGACCCTGTAGTAGTTTATTTAGTACAAAAGCTTAGTAAGTCTCATAGCTTAGATATAGCTTCTGAGATAGAGTATTACTGTGACAAGACTTATGGCGAGCGAGATTATTGGGGTGATTCTATGTATTTAACTGTAGAATATATATCGGTGGGCTCTATGTTTTCCGTTACTCTTGAAGACGATCGGGAAGCTATTAGTATTCCCTCATTAAAACACGAGGTATTTATTGCATGAAATTATGTGGATTCTGTCATGGCAGTGGTTGGCAAAATGTTGGAGAAAGAATATCTTGTAAAAATTGTAGTACCGAGAGAGTAGACGAAATTAGGCAACTACATGATACTAAAACCGATATGAATAAATACCGTAGATATGTGCGGCCTGATGTATTTATAGACGTTTATGATGTTCTTGACGTTTTTGAAGTTAGTAACCCCGCAGTTGCTCATGCAGTAAAGAAGTTATTAGCTCCAGGAAAGCGGGGTTTCAAATCTACAATAGACGATCTAAAAGAAGCTGTAGTTTCAATTAACCGTGGGATAGAGCTGGAGGAGCAGAATGTACGTAAAGTTGAGTAGTTATAGTAGACCAACAAAAGCTTTAGAACACCTAGGAATCATTACTTTAGAAGATCAAATTGCTTATTTTGCTAAAGTATCTAATCCTAAAGGGCAGGAAGATATTAGTACCTCAGAAAAACTTATTAAGTACTTGATTAAACATAAACATTGGTCTCCTTTCGAGATGGTAAATATCGTCCTAGAAGTTAATACAACCAGAGACATAGCGCGTCAAGTGCTGAGGCACCGAAGCTTCACGTTTCAGGAATTTTGTATAGCGGAAGGTACTTATATAACTACTTTAACTAAGTCTGGGAATTCTAAGAAAGTTTTAGTAGAGGATTTATATAAAAGACAAAATTCTGTTCAATATTCTGATTTATCTGATAATTTAGTTAGAGTATATGATGAAAAAACAAAACTTCTAGTCTCTGCAAAAATTAAAGAAGTATTTAAAACGGGAATAAAAGATTGTTTTAAAATAACTACGGAGGCGGGGAAAACTATTATAACTACAAAAGAACATAAGTTTCTTACTACACAAGGCTTTAAAGCCTTGATGGATATAAATATAGGAGATTTTATAGCTACTAATGGAGTTAAGGTATACCAAGATTACGAATGGTTAAAACAAGTAAAAGAAGAATCTATAATAGACTGTACAGGGGTACAAGGTATTGCGGACAAAGCAAATTGTTCTTATCATACTATACGTAAATGGTTGCGTAAACATAGCCTACAATTTACAAAACAAGATGTATCAAGATATAGTACCCCCTGGAACAAAGGTTTAGCTAAAGAGTTACAACCAATGTATGGAAAGAAGCACTCTATAGATACCTTAGAAAAAATGAAGGTGTCAGCTAGATCTGGAAAAGATTCTAATTTATACACAAATGGAATTAATGGTTGGAGAAAGCAAATAGCTTATGATTGTATAAAGAAAAAACCACAACTGTTACTAAAATTTTCTAATAAGTGTCCCTCTTGTGGTATAGCTATAAACAGGGGTACTTGTGATATAGACCACATTAAATCTGTAGGCTCTAAACCAGAGTTAGCTTATACTGATGATAATATTCAAATACTATGTAAACCCTGTCATAAGGAAAAGACTACACAAGAGACTTTAGACTCTAAGTATACTATAGGGTGGGATTTAGTGACTTCTATAGAATCAGTAGGTAGTTATGTAACTTATGATATAGAAGTGGATCATATATCCCATAATTATATAGCTAATAGCTTAGTGACTCATAACTCACAAAGGTACGCAGACCCTAGCGAGTCTTTAGGGTTTGTTCATAGTGAATGTCGTATGCAAGACCCAAAAAACCGACAAAGTAGTAGTTGGTGCTCTGAGCAAGAATTAATAGATTGGTGGAATACTGTGCAGGAGTCTGTAGCAGAAGAAAGTATGGATTTTTACACTCAAGCTGTTAAAAGGGGTATAGCAAAAGAGGTAGCTAGGAAACTTCTACCAGAAGGTCTCACAGGTTCCAGGTTATATATGAACGGTACATTACGTTCCTGGATTCACTACTGTGCCCTACGCTCAGGAGAAGAAACCCAATCAGAACATCAAATTTTAGCTAGGGAATCTATTAAATGTATATCTAGTATATTCCCCCCAATGGAGGTAGTTTGTAATGGTATGTAAAGAGTGTGAAAATCATCCATGTATTTGTGGATATGCTTATAAAGATTTAGAATTAGAATTCAGGGTACATATAGCAGCAGCAGTTTTAGGAGTTCCTATCCATGCAATATCAGAAACTCTAGGTGGGCGTATCCCAACCACACATCCTTTAGGAGATTATTAAAATGGCAAAAGGTAGAATTGGAGGTAGTAACGAAGTTATTGAGGCAACACCTAAGAAAACAAGTATTGGGTGCTCAAAAAACACTAACTATAACAAAGCTCGGCATAAGAAGCATGGCAAAAAAGTGTATCGGGGGCAAGGTCATTAAAAAATAACTCTTGACATTTTTGCTCAATCGGGGTATAATAATCTATAAACAATTGAAACAGAAAAGAAAAAATCATATATGCTCCTCTGGTGGAATGCATACACGCTAGTTTTAGGAGCTAGTGCCGAAAGGATTGAGAGTTCGAGTCTCTCGGGGAGTACCAAATCGAGCCCACCTGAGCCAGCGTAGCGAATCAGATAAAAGTTATAATGGGGGTGCAATAGTTTCGACAGACGCTGTGGATAAAGATAACACAAGCCGTGGATGATTGTTGGCCACGTAAAATATCAATCACACTATAAACGCAGATTCTCAAGTAGAATACGCACTAGCAGCTTAGGCTGTGAGGTCGCCACCATACTCCGATAGGTGGATAGGCCCTTAATCGGAAACAGATGACAGTAGACCTGTCAAGATATTAGGAAAAGCTCGCCAACCTCTGGAGTCCTAGTAATCGAGATTTAGACCTAAAGTGGCAAACGCTTGTATAATGTTACTTTTGAAAAGGGTTTGGACGCGGGGGGCAGCACCCCGCCACCTCCACCAAAATAAATATGCTCGTGTGGAGGAATTGGGATACTCTACAGACTTAAAATCTGTCGCCTTAGGGATTGAGGGTTCGAATCCCTCCACGAGTACCAGACTTAGTTAGTATAGGATGCGATTGAGCAAGGCCTTTTAGACAAATAGTGGTTCGACTCCGCTTTTACTAACTTTCTATTGTTAAAAATTTTTACTGTTAACTATGCTGAGGTCGCCCAATTGGTCGGGCTACACACTTGTAATGTGTCTTGTGAGAGTTCGAGTCTCTTCCTCAGCTCCATACTAAAACCTAAGGGGTTTAAAATGCACAAAGTAGTAGTACTTAATACTGATATGAGCCCCATAGGAGTAGCCTCTTGGCAGGATGCAGTATCTATGGTAATAAGGGTTAGAGCTGTAGTTGTTGCAGAATCTGATACTCTTATTCATCCTAAGTTTGGATTCCTACCAACTATTATTAAGTTAGTAAATGTAGTAAGGCATTTATGGAAGAAAAAAGTGCCTTTTAGTAATGATAATGTGCATACTAGGGATAGACATACTTGTCAGTACTGTAAAGAACCCTTAGTTAGAAGTAAGTGTACTATTGACCATGTCTTACCAAAAGACCAGGGTGGAAAAAATGGCTGGTTAAATTGTGTAACTGCCTGCTTTAGTTGTAATAATAAAAAAGCTAATAGAACTCCTAGCCAGGCTAAGATGTTCTTAAGTAAGCAACCAAGTCAACCAACTATTATGCAATTTATTCTTTTAAAGCTAGAATTAGAAGGGGTGGATGGGTTAATAAAAGACTTATTAAAATAAAGTTCTTGACTTTTTAACCAAAACACGTTATAATAGTCTATAAACAATGAGAAATACGGAAGGTACCGTCAATGGTGGCAAATGGGTGTTGAATACCTTGGGGGTCTAATACGCTTGGGGTTCGATTCCTCTACCTTCCTCCAGCTTATGGAGTCTATATGATTAAAAAGTTAAAATGTTCTTTAGGCTTTCACAAATATTTATCAGCAGTTTATGTGATAAATAGCCATACTGCTAATTATGATAGGTTTAAGTGCAAAGATTGTAAAAAAGTAGTATTACGGTGGTATTGAGGCTGTACCAAGCGGTTGGGTAGTTCCTTCATACGGAACGGTCGAAGGTTCGACTCCTTCTTCAGCTACCAAAAGAGGATAGTATGAATTTATCTAAGTCTAAATGCGCTTATAAAGGTTTAGGTTGTGCTAAAGAGGATAGATGTTTCCTTAGAGGGAATGAGATGTTAGCTTGTCCACTTAGAGCTTATATGTTATTTCTAGACAAATCTGGACCTTAAGCCAAAATGGAGGCGGCGTCCCGCTCATAACGGGAAGATAGTAGGTTCAACTCCTACAAGGTCCACCAAATTTAATATCGGGGTCTAACAACCTGGTAAGGCTTAAATGGCAATCATTAGACGGTCGGAACTTATATTCCGTGTTAGCGTGTTTAAGGTATCAGTATAGCCCTCTATAGCGGAGTGAGAGTGGGGAATCCTCACCGATATTAAATATTTTTCTTGACTTTTAAACTCAAAATTGTTATAATAATCTATAACGAATTAGGAAACCCTAAAACTTTGGAGGATTAAAAATGAGCCAGGACCAAAAGCCTAAAATGATTAGCCTGAAAGAGCAACTTACCAGAAACAAGAATCGACATATGGCTAAGATCTATAGTCGTCGTGTGAAAAACGGAGTATCAAATCAACCTGTTGGTATGGTTATTACAGGTAACAAAGATCACGGAATCCCTTTTAGTGGCCAGGATAAGTTTAGTGGCCAGAATCGTGCTTTTGCTGACCGTATTGAAATGTTTGATAGTAAAGATAAATTCGGGCGTGACATTCACCGCCTGCACTATGCAGACAACAACAAGTACAATGGCAATGGTACTTTGAAAGCTTAAAGTTTGAAACTGCGGATGCGCTACCGCCTTGATTGGATAAATCAAATTGCGCAAAAATTCCGTACCATTATTATTGGTAGTCACCTATTAAGTCCTACATGGCCTGGGTGGAGGGTTCGACTCCCTCAATGGTACTTAGTTTCGGAAGTGTTCGAAGATCGGTACTAGGATTGCAACCCCTAGGATGAGAGTTTGAGTCTCTCCACTTCCTCCAAATGTATCACCCCTAGTAGGGATATAATTTATGCGGGTAGATAAGCTGTATGGTCGCGGCACTAGCCTTCCAAGCTATCACTATGGCTACCGTAATGGCGTATCAATCCTATACGAGAAGACAGTCCTAGTAGGGATATAATTTATAAAAGGCGAAAAGGGTAGCCCCCCTGGCCGTGCTAGTTCACGGCCTAGCCCAGTAACTCAACTAGGGGTATTAAAATGATAGGAATTTACGCTTTATGGTTTGAAGAAACTTCTATGATTTATATTGGACAAAGCCAAAATATAAAAACTAGATATAGAGAACATCTAAATAAATTAAAGAATAGTAGACATACTAACTATAAAGTTCAGAATTGTTATAATAAGTTTGGAGAACCAGAACTAATAATATTGGAGGAGTGTTTACTAGCCCAGTCTAATGATTTGGAAATATTTTGGACTGCCGAATTCGATTCGATAGATAAAGGCTTAAATATTATAGAAGCTGGTCAGGTAGGCTACGGTACTAACAGCAATAACTCTAAATATAGTAGAATCCAGGTACTGAAGGTATTCAGTTTATTATACAGAACTACTCTCACATATTTGGAGATTGCTAATAAACTAAATATACACCCTAAATTAGTTGGTGATATTAAATGCGGTAGAACTCATGTATGGCTTAAAGAATATTACCCAAAACAGTATAGTAAATTAGAGAGAAGATTTAGGAATCAACCTAAAGGAGATGTGGTTACTTTTATTGATTCCATAGGTCAAAGGTATTTTGTGGAAGATATAGCTAACTTTTGTAGAAGTTTAGAGGTAGATAACCCAGAACAATTTAGGAAAGGTCTTAGTAAAGTTCGTTCTGGAACTTTAAAGTCATACAAGGGTTGGATAAGAGAGTAAGCCTTGTAAGCTAAGTTTCTTGGTGAGACAGCTGGCTTCCAACCAGTAGCAGTCGGTTCGATTCCGATGCAAGGCTCCATTTTGAGAGTAGTAAGTGCTTAAAGATACAGGCATCCCCTTATAGCGAGTCATGAAGCTGTGGTAGCTATCATGGACTCCTTAAGCTTGGAGCCGACCCTAAGTATGGACTAACCACCCCGCTCCATTAGTTTATGGTCTATGTTGATGGAAGCAGCTTTATCTTAACCCCTGCAGGGGTCACTTATTCTAGATCTGTGTGATAAAGAAACCTAGGTTCGACCCCTAGATAGACCCACAATTTGGCTGTAAGGACACAAGAGTGATTATCTGTACTCCTAACAAGGACTAGTACCCCTTAAAAGGTCTCATCAACCAAACAGCCAATTAATCTCGGAACTTTAGCTCAGTAGGTAGAGCGTCTGGTTGAAGCCCAGAAGGCATTGGTTCAATTCCAGTAAGTTCCACCACTTAAAATGTTTGCAAGGACTAGCGGTTAAAACTCTCGCGCAAACACAATTTCATGCTCCTTTCGTCTAGCGGCCATGACACCTCTCCTACAAAGAGGCACCCGAAGGTTCGAGTCCTTCAAGGAGTACCAAAGTTTGGAAGCACCCTGTAAGTTAAGAATGAGGAATGTAGCGGTGACTATAATAGGCAAGTCCGGGAGTTATCTCACTAACACAGGGAAGAGTAAATGTCTAGGGCATATGCAAAGTGAATCAGGTGGCGTTGCTTCCACCCTTGTCATTAGTACCATATTTGCCCAAACCTCGAAAAACCAATTAATCTGATGCGGGAATTCAGGCGATCAGCGGGGTTCATAACCCTGACTTAGGAAGTTCAAATCTTCCTCCCGCTCCCAAAATGTGACTTTGAAATACGCACTGTAAGTTCATTAACTAGGTTGATAGCCTAGAGTCACTAAATTTGATGCCTGGGCGATGGATCGCACGGAACTCTTTGACAGTTCTAGGCGGGGTTCAATTCCCCGACAGGCTGCCAGGATTAGGAGTAATAATGCAAGATGAGTGCCAAAAGAAAAGTAGAAGTATTAGGCGGCATCACCGTAAGCGTATTATTCAGAAATGGCGAAGAATATGTGACCACTGGTACTTAGATAACAAAGACGAATGGGCTAGATATATGTATGGTAGAGGCTCCATCCGTTGTGGATGTTTTATGTGTAAAAGCCCTAGACGTGGAGGGATTGGAGATTCACCTTATACAATTCAGGAACGTAAAGCATTAGAAGATGCTAAAGACCAATTAGATAAAAATTACGAGTATATCAATGGGTGTGTAACAGATTCAGCTTATTGGAATATAGGCTGTGATTGTGAGGAGTGTAGAAATGGAATGTCCAATTTGTGGTCTTGATGGTCAAGTACCTGAGGGTAGTAGAGAAGCTACCGAGTACTTAGAAGAAAATTATATCTGTGAGAATATTGAATGTGAGAAGCACTTTCAGGCCAGATATAAACTAATCGAAGTAGTAGAAGTATAACGGAGAGGTCGCCTAACGGTAGGGAAGCTGATTGCTAATCAGTCGGGATGTAAAAGTTCTGAGGGTTCGACTCCCTCTCTCTCCTCCAGAAACCGAAAAAAAGTTCTTGACTTCTTAACTTAAAAAGGTTATAATAATCTATAAACAATTAGAGAAGAAGAAATATATTAAATCTGGTCTATAAGTGTTAATGGGAGCACGGCTGATTGTCAATCAGTAAGAAGGGGATCGAAACCCCTATAGACCGCCAAAATATTGGTGTGTAGCGTACAGTGGTAACGCGCATGGCTGTTAACCATGTATATGTCGGTTCGAACCCGACCTCACCAGCCAAAATTGAATAGTGGGAAACGCGGGTTCAATTCCCGTAAGGTCACTCTAGCGGCTACGCTAAGGAACTTTCGTCTAACTGGATAGGACACCTGCTAGTAAAATATACTCCTATAGCTGAGTGGTTTAGCACAGTTCCGATAAAGCTGCGACGATGGTTCGATTCCATCTAGGAGTACCAAAATTATTGAGGGGTAGAGAAGGGGTATCTCGCCTGGTTGGAACCAGGAGATCGTAGGTTCGAGTCCTACCTCCTCAACCAATATAGGGTAGTAGGTTAAATGGTAACTGGTGTGCCAGCAAGCCTCCAAAACTTGTTCCAAGGGGTTCGATTCCTCGCTATCCTGCCAAGTTCGACGGAATGACCAAGATGCGCTCAATTGACCGAGAGATTACTAAAGTATTTATACTTTGGTTTGCCAAGCAGAGACGGGTGATTTTGCCGAAAAAATTAAAAATAGGTTTCTACACGGTGCTCTCGTAGAAATAAGGTTCTGGTCAGGATACGCGGAACGCCTTTTATATGGGAGTAGCTTAGTCTGGTAAAGCGCCTGGTTTGGGACCAGGAGACCGCAGGTTCGATTCCTGTCTCCCGTACCAATTATGGTTAGTACTAGAATAGTTAGGAAATCCTAAGTTTCATGCTTCCATAGCTCACGGGTAGAGCATACGGCTTTTAACCGTACGGCGAGAGTTCGAGCCTCTCTGGGAGTACCAAATCTATGCCTCATCTACCAAGTGTAGAAGTGAGATATGCCGAAGCTGGCGGCAGAAGAATACCAGCATAACAATTTAATGGATGTGTTGAGCAATTGGTCGCTTAGCTGGCTGTAACCCAGTGGCCTTCGGGTATGTAGGTTCGAGTCCTACCACATTCACCAGTTCAAAAAGTAGTAAGGACGGCTATGGAATTGTGATCTAACAGCCCCTAATGTGAGACTAACAACTCTTCCTTACTATTATGCTCCATTAGATTACTGGTTAGATCATCAGCTTTTCAAGCTGAGGGAAGGGGTTCGATTCCCCTATGGAGTACCAAGTTTGAGTAAAGTAGTAGAAAAGTTAATGAGCAGAGGTTCAGACTACTCGGTGAATAGCCAAAGCATTGCTAAGCTTGTAAAAATATAGCACTACAATACTTTCTGATACTCAATTAATCACGGGGCTTTAGTATAAAGGGATTATTTCTGGTTTGCAACCAGACGATCAGGGTTCGATTCCCTGAAGCTCCACCAAAACCAGATAGTAGCGGTAGCAGTCCGCTATAAATACTCCTTAGGTAATACTCAGGCCGAAATCGAAGCTGAGGAAAGGGGTTCGATTCCCTTATGGAATACCAAGTTTGAGTAAAGTAGTAGAAAAGTTAATGAGCAGAGGTTCAGACTACTCGGTGAATAGCCAAAGCATTGCTAAGCTTGTAAAAATATAGCACTACAATACTTTCTGATACTCAATTAATCACGGGGCTTTAGTATAAAGGGATTATTTCTGGTTTGCAACCAGACGATCAGGGTTCGATTCCCTGAAGCTCCACCAAAACCAGATAGTAGCGGTAGCAGTCCGCTATAAATACTCCTTAGGTAATACTCAGGCCGAAATATTGACGCTATGCTATCTGCGGCACTATAGGCCGAAATCGGACATGCCAGTGCCGATTTAGTTGAAATGAGATAGTCCTTTACTCCCTGGCAGGAGTATAAATAAGACACCGCCTTGAAAGCGGAAATACGGGAGAGGGATGCCCGTCACAAAGAAGTCGTCTAATACTCTCTATAGTGCCAAACTTATATGCACTCGTAGCTCAGTCAGATAGAGCACTCCCTTGGTAAGGGAGAGGTCGTGGGTTTGATTCCCACCTTGTGCTCCAGAATCAACCCGAAACGCCTCTCAACGATGCGCACCCCTCGACCTGAATTAACAGGTATCGCCTACTAGACATGCTAGGAATCGGGTCTTATAACCACAAATCAGGAGATTTAAGTGAAAAAGCTACTTGTTACATCCTTAATGCTAGTATTGATTAGTACACCCGCTCTCGCAGGAATTTGTGAAGATATATCAAGCCTAGCTGGAGTTATTATGGATGTTAGGCAGAAGGGCGCTCCAATGTCTACCGTTATGGATGTAGCTAACGAACAAAAAGATGCCTACAGGCCTTTGTGTAGGAGTATAGTTATTGATGCGTATGAAAGCCCTAAGTATAGTACGGAAAGTGTGAAAGCACAAGTAATCTCAGAATTTACTAATAAGTACTACCTAGCTTGTGTAAAAAGTAATTAAGTGTGTGTCTGAAGGCAAAAGGCTCGCCGACTGATTGTGGCTCAGTTGTTAGTCAGTTCGATTCTGACCAGACACCCCAATAAGGTGAATAATGAAAACTTACCAATACATAGAACCTGATAATGAAGGGAATCCAATAACTATAACAAGAACAGAAGAAGAAATAATATTTGAGTATTTCCACTACTGGTCAGTTAAAATGATTGAAGTTGATAAAGCTGATAAAATCAATATACAAAACTGTATAAAAGACTGGATAGTGCTTCATTGGGCTGGGGAATTATTATGACATTAGAAGAAGAAGTAGAATTACTAAAGGAAAAACGTGATTTGCTTATTGAGATAGCAGCTTTAGAGCCTGCGAAAGTTACTAGCATTAATGCAGATTACCCCTCTCAGGAACCTGTTCGTCGTACAACAACAGGGAGTACAGTTCCCTTTCCATCTAGCTTAAATGACGTAGATCCTTTTGTTAGAAATTTTATGCTTGAAGATAGCTGTTACACTATAAGTTAATATGTCTCCTGCCCCACCCTCGGTCTACGAAGCCGTTGGCATTATAATTGGTGGACGGAAGCCACGAGGTTCAATTCCTCCAGGGGACCCCAGTTTAAAAGGAGATTATTATGTTCGCATTTCTATTATTTCTTTGCAGTTTCATATTAGGGGCATTGTGCCTACCAGCTTTGATATTCCTTAGAGCTAGACGGGATAAAGGATGGGATGATAGTAATATAGGTAACATTTATCGTGTTATTGCGTATCTCGCAGTACACCCTAGTAAATTTAATGGAATGGTTAATGAAGATGGTAGTCTACCTTTTTGGTATACAGATAAAGATGAATTTAACGATATTGTAAATACTGATTAATATGCCCCCTGTTCCCACAAGATCCTTCTAAGGTCTCGACATTAAAGAGTGGGGCGGAAGTCCGAAGGTTCAACTCCTTCAGGGGGTTCCAGGTTATTTAGACAAGCCACCAAAAGAAAAATATAAGTTGACAAAAATCTCCTATTAAGTTATAATTAACGTAACTTAAATAGGAGATTTTTATTATGAACATGGAAATCACAGTAGAAATCCTAAAAAGCTTAAATAGACAAGGTACTGAAGTAGTAAAGAGAGGTAGAATAGGATGTCCTGAGGTATTATTAGAAGAGTTAATTTGGAGTATACTGGAGTTTGGAACTACTACAGAAGCAGCAGAATACTTAAGTATTAGTAGATCTACTATAAGTAGAGTCTTAAAAACTACCTTTAACTTATCAAATGCTCATAAAACTAGAGATTGGAGAGTATGGTTAGTCACCCAAACTCCTTATAAAAAATGTTCTATTTGTAATAACTATTTAGACAAAGAGCAATTCCACTTTAGTAAAGACCAAATAGATAAATCAAAATCTTCGTGTAAAGACTGTAGTAACGCTAAGTCTAGAAACCATTATGCTAATAATACTGAGTACTATAAGATTATTCATAAGAATCATTATGAAAATAATAAATCTCAATACATAGCCAAAGATGCTAAACGTAGGGCCGCTAAGCTACAGAGAACGGTATCTTGGGCTAATCTAGCCGTTATTAAAACTATATATCTAAACTGCCCGAAAGGTTACCACGTAGACCACATAGTTCCCTTACAAGGGAAAACAGTTAGTGGCTTACACGTAGAAAACAACTTACAATACCTAACATCTGAAGAGAATATTAAAAAGGGGAATAAATACTGATGAATATAGAAAGACTCATATCCCAATTAAAACGCGATGAAGGCGTCCGAGTACGGGTGTATAATGACTCTTTAGGCTATAAGACTGTTGGAATAGGTCACTTAATAAAAAGCTCAGACCCTGAGTGGTTAAGAGACTTAAAGGTGGGAGATAAGATATCTATGGAACAAGTAGACTCCATATTTATTGATGATCTTACTAGCGCTATACACGACACTATGAAAGTATTTGAACCTGTTTGGGAGTGTTTCCCAGATATTGCGCAAGAGGTTTTTGTGAATATGGTTTATAATCTTGGAGTAACTAGATTTCTTAAGTTTAAAAAGACTATCCTAGCTGCCTATTCCAAAGACTGGAAAACCGTAGCAGTAGAGATGTTAGACAGTAAATGGTCTAAACAGGTGGGACAACGAGCCTACCGCTTAAGCGCCCAGATCGAGAGAGTGTAAGTGGATAGCCTGTGCGCCGGTTCTATTTGGGGCTTTCTTTGGCTTCTACGGTTGGATGACCAGAAGATAAGACTTGACATAATTACTGAAACTTGTTATAATTGTTTATAAAGAAATGGAGGAAGGATAATTATGGCAAGAGCTAATAAAAATGGTTGGGATTTTGTAAAAGCAGGTAGTATCTATCAGTACAAAGAGGATTCGCTAATATTAATTGTAGAGATTCTTGAGGATAATAGTGATGACGATTATTATTCTTTTAAAGTACTACCTATTGCAGGGAATTATAACTTTAAGGATACATTCACAGTATACTTCTCAAAAGGCTTAAGCGGCACTTTCAATGGCGCTAGTCAATTCTATAGGGAGGTAGAATATATGCCAATGCCTATAGGAACTTCTTGGAAATTTGTGTTTGACGAAGTTAAATTAAACACTACTGAATATGTCTGGGGAGAATAATTATGGCAAAAACTAAACGTATAAAGAAAAAAGAACACGAAAAACTTACTGATGTTAATATTAATTACGTTATAGGATTACTAAAAGCAGATAAGCCAATTACTAAGAAAGAGGCTTGTGCAATTCTTAATATCTCCTATAATACAACTAGGCTGAACACAATTATAGATAATCATGTAAGTAGAAAAGAATATGAGAAAACTCGAAGAGATAAGAACAGAGGTAAGCCTGCTACTAAAGATGAAATAAAACTAATTATATCTAGTTACTTGAGGGATACCCCTGTAGTTGATATAGCTGGGATTATATACAGATCTCCGGGGTTTGTGAAATCTATCCTTACTCGTTTAGGTGTACCGGAAAAACAAACGGGGGACGCTAAATACGAAGTAGCTATTCTACCTGATGAATGTGTTGCTACAGAATTTAAACCAGGTCAGATAGTTTGGTCTGCGTCCTATCACGCTCCTTGTGAAGTAGTGCGAGAAGTGTTAGACGCAGGGCTTGAAAAGAAATATGGCTGTAAAGTATATAAAGTATATATACTAGAAGCTATGGAAGAGGTGTCTAGGTACTTTCCCAAAGTAACTATGGGTGGTTTTAATGCTGCAGCGCTTGCTTATAATCTGGGAAGTTTGGAGCATTTATCTGAATATGATATTAAATACAGTTCTTGATATATTACCCTACTATGGGCTATTCTGTGGTAGTGTTGGAATTACTTCTTGGTTCACTGTCTATAAACCTATATTAAAAAAACTAAAAGAAACTAATGAAGGAGTTTGGGAACAACATAATAGTCTATTCACAGTAGTCATAACAATGGCTATATCTTTCGTATTAGCTCCTATATTTATATTTGTAGTATTGAAAGGCCCAAATGAAGATTTCACTAATACCTATATAGAAACCCTAATAGGTGATGATGAGGACTGAAAAATAGTTCTTGACATTTCTGGTAAAACGCGGTATAATATATCTTAACGAATTGAAAAAAGGAGAAAGTTGTGGGTCACCATTTTTACACTCAACAATTACAAGCAACTGGAACCTGCCCTGGAATTAACCCTAACAAACGGAGAAAAAGAATGGCCTGGACTGACGAAGCTAAACAACAAGCTATTGACGCGTATGAAGCAGAGAATCCTACACCTGAGACTTCTATTGAAATTGTAAAGCAAATTGCTGAAGATATGAGTGAAAGTGTAAATGGGGTTCGTATGATCCTCGCTAAAGCTGGGGTCTACATCAAGAAAGTCGCAGGAGCTACCCCTAGTGCCCCTAGTGATACAGCTAAACCTGCTCGTGTGAGTAAAGAAGATGCACAGAATACTCTCAAAGCCGCGATTACTGCCGCTGGACAAGAAGTTGATGAAGACATTATCACTAAACTAACTGGTAAGGCTGCAATTTACTTGGCCGCAGTTATTAGCGCTAGTGGCGCGACTGAAGCTGAGTAATAGTTGACTACTAACTATATAAGTAGAGGGACGTCCACCAAAAGGACAAAACAAAATCCTAATCTAGTCAATTAGGTCTTGCCGCGTGACTGCCGTAAGCATTGTGGATTAGTACCGAGAATCTGTTTATTAACCGCCGGAGAACCCGCAGGTGAAAACCAGATTCTCGGGAAAGCCTCCTCTTTAAGTACCGCAAAAGAGCTTTTGCTTAGCTTAGAGGAGAACTGCATGACCAAAGATCAGCTTAGAAAACTGGTTCTAGAGTATGGAGATGCTATAATTACTTATCGTAGCTTAAACTCCAACAAACTGAAGTACAATGTGTGCACTTTAGACTTTGATACGCCTTATATTAAGGCTAAAAAGAATAAGTCTAAAGAGTGCGTGGATACTTTATTGCTTTTTTGCTGGGACACAGACACTTACAGGTTAATCAGACCCTCTAATATAGAAGGTGTGTCTAGTGTTGTGCCGTTAAGTAGGGCACTAAGGAACAGGGATGAATATTGAACCTGAATCAACTGTCATCTATGAGCGAGTAGTTTGGCAAGACGAACCTGGGCATAATCAAACTCGTTTGGTTATTAATGAGTTCCGAGAAGTAGAGTACCTACATATTAGGAAATATTATCTAGCGTTTGAAGGAGACTTCCAAGCTAGTGATAAAGGGATATGCTTTCCACTTGATATTGATGTTACTAAGGAACTATTCAGAGGTTTGGCAGAAGTAATGTCTTTAGCAGAGTCTAAAGAGATTATTGAGGAATATTTTGGAGATACAATAAGAGACCTTTATTGTAAATAATCCTTGACTTTTTAACCCGATTGTTATATAATAGTATATAAACAATGAGGAGATTAGATTGATTTCAATTAAATTTTTAGATTATGCGGCTAAGTGTTACTATGAGGGTCACCCAGTAATCTCAGATGCAGAGTTCGATACTCTGGCGGAAGAGTTTGGGTATACCAGTGTAGGCGCTAGCGTTCAGGACGGCGTAGAGCATACTACCCGTCTTTTTTCTTTGCAGAAAATATATGAGGGGGAGGATAAGCCACCTATCTCTGGTGATGTTGTCGAAACTCCTAAATTAGACGGGGCCGCTATATCTTTAACTTATTTTAAGGGAAATCTAGTCATGATTCTGACTAGGGGCGATGGGATTCGAGGCCAAGATATTAGTCACTTAATACCTTACTTTCCAGTAACAAAAAGTATTAAAACACAACATCGGATACTACAGGTAACTGGTGAAGTTGTTGCCCCTAAGACTATCTCTAATGCAAGGAACTACGCTGCAGGTGCGCTTAACCTAAAAGACATTGAAGAGTTTAAAACTCGGAACCTCACTTTCGTTGCGTACGGCGTAGCCCCTTGTTTGTCAGATACTTATTTTGAAGATTTGGGCTGGCTTAATGTAGAAAACTTTTACACTGTATTGAGTGAGGATTTAGAACAGTTTCCGCAGGATGGTAAAGTATTTCGTATAAATGGTAATAATGAATTTGATAAGCTTGGCAGTACAGCACAACACCCACGCGGGGCTTATGCATTAAAGACTCGTAAAGCTGGAGTAGTAACAAAACTATTAGATGTTATTTGGCAGGTTGGACGCAGCGGCGTCGTGGCCCCTGTAGCAATTCTGGAACCCATTACTATTGATAGTGCTAAAATATCTAGGGCTACTCTACATAATATTAAGTATATAAATGATTTAAACCTAGAAATAGGCTGTGACGTAGAAATTATACGAAGTGGAGAGATAATTCCTAGAGTAACAAGACGAGTAAACTAACTAAAGGAACTAGATATGGACAACAACCAGATTAGAGTACAGTTAGATCAATTAGCTAAAGCAATCTATATAGGACACGAGGTTTTTGATGATCTAAATAATTATTTAGACTCAATTAGGTTACTGGGACCTGAAAAGGTAGATACAGGTGTTCCTGAGACTGAAGCTACCTTAGACCCGGAACCTATGTCTGCTCTAGCTATGGAGTTAAAGGAAATGAAATTAAATGCCGAAAATCTTAATAGGAGAATTACCACACTTAGGGATGAAATAGACCTTTAGATGTTGAAAAATAACACTTGACTTTTTAGATGATATAAGGTATAATAGTTTATACACAATCGAGAAAGGGAAAAAATGCAAAAGATCATCGCTCCAGTAAACTGCCCAAGTTGTGAGTCGCTATTAGAATGGCGCAAGGACTTATTATATTGCATTAGCGACTCGTGTGGAGTTAAATCCCAAAAGGCGATTGAGCATTGGGCTAAGACCTTGAAGATCAAAGGATTAGGCCCCGCTACAGTAGAGAAACTAGAGATTAAATCAGTTCTTGATATTTATGAACTGACTGGACATTACATCGAATTAGCTTTGGGGTCGGAGAAACTAGCTACTAAACTTTACATGGAAATTCAAAAATCAAGGCTTGCTAGTCTGAATCGAATTCTCCCAGCTTTTGGTATCCCCCTAATTGGCAACTCTGCCACAAGTAAGTTATGTACTGTTATCACAGCATTAGACGAACTTACAACCGAAAAATGCAAAGAAGCAGGACTAGGCCCCAAAGCTATATACAATTTAATGAAATGGTTTGAAAATGAGTATGAAACTGAAATTAAATTTCGTATGCAATTCAAACCCCAAACAGAAAAAAGAGTACAGAGAAAAGAAGCAAGTAAAGGTATAGTTTGTATATCCGGTAAGTTAAACTCAGTAAAAACTAAGGCTATTGCCGAACAGATGCTGATAGAAGCTGGGTATACAGTAAAATCTTCTTTAACTAAAGAAGTTACTATCCTACTTAACGAGAGTGGAGTAGAATCCACAAAAACCACTAAAGCCAGGACTTCTGGCGTAACCGTCGTTGAAACACTCAACGAACTTTTGGAGACTTAAAAAATGGCACTACCTAAATGGAACGAAGAAAGAACCGCGCAACTGATTGAACTTGTGGGAAATGTATCCCCTGTCGATCAAGCACTTGTAGCTGAAATCGCTACAGCACTAGAAACAACTAACCGCTCAATCTCTAGCAAACTTCGTAAGATGGGTGTTGATGTAGAGCTGGCTTCTGCTGGCGCTACCAAGACCTTCACCGAAGATCAAGCTGAGGCTCTCGGTGCCTTCGTAGAAGCTAACGATGGGGAATTCACTTATGGTGAAATCGCTGAGAACTTTGCAGACGGGCACTTCTCACCTAAGCAAATCCAAGGTAAGATCCTATCAATGGAACTTACTGGCAAGGTTAAACCTACCCCTAAAGTCGAGGCAGTTCGTACTTATACCGAAGCTGAGGAAGATACTTTCCTCGCTCTCGTTGCTAAAAACGCTTTCCTTGAGGAAATCGCTGATGCACTCGGTAAAGAGCTGAATTCGGTTCGTGGAAAAGCTCTTAGCTTCCTACGTTCAGGTGAAATCGAAGCTATTCCTAAGCAGCGCGACGTCAAAGGTAAAGATAAGACTGACGCTCTTGAAGATCTTGGCGACGTTTCTGCTTACACAGTAGATAAACTAGCTGAAGTTCTTGGTAAAACTCCTCGCGGGGTTCGCACAATGCTTACTCGCCGTGGAATTACAATTGCAGACCATGATGGTGCGGCTAAAAAAGCCAAAACTTCTGCAGCGTAATTAGTTTAACTGGGCTTTAACCCTAGGCAAAAAGGCGGGGAAGACATTTTGTCCTCCCCGCTTTTTAATGTAAATGGAGTCGCGTTTGAATGTTACATCAATACTTCTAAAAAAGATTATTTTAGAGGCAGATTCCGATACCTGGGCTAGAATCAGGAAACATTATCTGCCTGCTGAGTACCACACGGTTTTCTCAGTTATAAATAAGCACTTCGAAGAAATTGGTAGCATCCCCTCTTTTGACGCACTCAAACTGTCTATAAGAAGTAACGTCGTTTTAGACACAGTATTTGCTATACAGGCGGCGGCAGATGTAGAAATAGACAATTCCCAGCTTCTAGAGTTTTTAAAGAACGAGTATACTCAAGAGGAGATAATGGACCAGGTATCTAAATACTTGGAAGAATCCATTATGATGGAATCAGCAAAAGAGAATGTTGATAAGCTTCAAGGTATTATTTTTCATATTGAAGATAGGGTAGAGTTAAAAGACCCTAATGAAGATATGCAAAGAATAGAGCTATTCGACTCAGAAGAGGATTTACAGAACAGATTCGCATTAGGATTAAATGCAGATTACGACGCTAATATTAAGTTCGCCTCTGGTGACTATATACTTATTGGAGGCCGTCGTGGTTCTGGTAAGTCTTTAACTTGCTCTAATATTGTTGCCAATGAGTGGGACAAAGGTAGATCATCAATATATTTCACTATAGAGATGACTTCTAGAAAGATCCTTCAAAGAAACTGCGCTATTGCTACAGGTATTCCAGCCGCCAGTCTTAAGAATAGAAACTTATCTCATGGTGAATGGCAAACAGTAGCAAAGTGGTGGGCTGATAGATTTGACGGCGGGGCTGAGGCATATTTAAAGTATACTAAGCATCATAGCTTTGATAAGCTACACCAAGATTTATCCAAGTGTCACCTATATCCAGAAAAACAAATGGATGTAGTTTACGATCCTTCTATGACGTTGGGAACTATTAGGAGCGAGTTAGATCGAAAAGTAGAAAGATTAAAACCCTCAGTTATTATTGTTGATTATGTTAACCAAATTAAAAAAAGTAATCGTGGTTCACAGTATGACTGGTTCGACCAAATAGATATTAGTACAGCTCTAAAAACAATGGCTTCAGATTACGGACTGCCTTTGATATCCCCCTATCAAACAGACGCTACTGGAGAGGCTAGGTTTGCAAAAGGTCTACTAGACTCAGCAGATGCAGCTTTTTCACTAGAAGCACACAAAGGAGAGCATAACTGTATTGCATTTGACTGTGCTAAAATGAGGGATGATGATGAAATTGGATTCTGTTCAACAGTTGATTGGAGAAGCCTTAAGATTGGGCCTAACTCCGCAGTAAATCCTAAAAATAAAAAAGAAAGCTCTGAGGACGATAAAGGCGAAGGAGCTTATGACATGTAATAGGTAAACTCGGCTACCTAACTCAAAAGCCCTCTATTGGAGATAAAACCCAATGAAAAAAGCAACAGAAAATGCAATGAAAGTACTAGCTGAAAGGATTACTAGCTATATAGATGCTGGTGATGCCCTTAAACTTACGCAAGCCCAATTAAATCTGGCGCATGTTCTATCGGTGGTTAAAGAAACCTCAAAAGATTAGTATGTAAGCCCATATGTACTCCAACTAGTCACATATGGGCTTTTTTCACAGGAGTAGTAAACTAATGATAATTGCTGACACAGAAGAAGGCCGAGAAGTAGTAAGAAAACTACGAGAATTATTTGAGATTCCAGAGTATATTTTAGATTTTCAATTAAATATATGTCAGGATGATTTTATAACAGCTACTGTAACGTACTACCCAAAGGCATTAAAATGAGAGTACCTTTTAACGGAACACTAGAAATAGAATGGGTTGATGTTAGCCACAAAATGCCTTTAGATGATTTCAAAAATAAAGAATGTAATTGGGGTGTATTTACTCCTGTATTTGTTTTAATCAATGATGATGAAGACTTTAACGAAGCTCCTAGCATTGCTATGATTGAATACTTAGTAGATACTAAGGGTATAGGCTATTGGTGCTGGCTTGATGGGTCCCTCTATCCTGAATGTCATGCAATGAACATTAAATTTTGGGCAGATGTACCTACTTATTATAAAACAAGTATAATTTAAGGAGTAATAATATGATAAATGATATAGAGTTAAATATAATGGCTAGGGGTAGTGGGAAAACTACTAGAATTACGGAAAGGTACACAAGATGTTCTGCTACGTATAAATATTTAATAGTCCCTAATCCTTCGAGGAATACGCTACATAAGGCTATAAGTATACCAGACTTATATAATAGATGTGATGAATTAAAAAATACTAGTAATACTATACACTTATTTATAGATGAGTATTATCTATTGAATCTAACGGATAGAACCTCTTTATTAGCTATGTATAGGGAGAATAATATTAAAGTTATTATTTATAGCACTTCTAATATGTTATATGATCTAGAACTTATAAATATGGTGAAACAATTTAAGCTCAAGGGATTAAAGGCTTCTTATTTAAGCTCTAGTACCTCTGAAAATTATTATTATAATTTTATTACAGAACCTTCCTGTATTATTAATAAGGACCTGTTAGTTTGTAAAAGCTCTTTGCCTGGGGAGTTGTTTAAATTGGAAGTACTCAATAGGTGGTATGAATGACAGTAGAAGAACTATTACAAAAGAAAAAATTATTTTACAAGGTTTCTGGTAGAGACTTCGTAGTACCTTGTCTAAATCCTGAGCATGATGATGGAGACCCAAGTATGAGAATAGACTCTGTACTCGGGATTTTTAATTGCCTTTCTTGTGGGTTCAAAGGCAACCTATTCTACCTATACGGAGAAAAATTAGACAAACTAGGTATCCTTAGAGAGCAAATTAAACGTCAAATAGATGATGTTAGAGCCTCTAGTATTGGTTTGAAAATGCCTAAGGATGCTGAGTACGTTACAACAGACTATAGAGTATCAGTAGCAACTCTAAACGAATTTGAAGCTTTCACAACCCTAGACCAAGACCAAGTTAATAGAATAGTATTTCCTATTAGAGATTTGAAAGGCAGAATAAGCTGTTTCGTAGGTAGATCTAAAGATAAATTTGATAAGGTAAAATACAATATCAGCCCCGCGCAAAGCAGTACTCCTTTATTCCCTTTAGGCAAAATTAAGCCAGAAGCAGGTAGGGTAATACTAGTAGAGGGTTTGTTTGACCTACTCAACCTCTGGGATAATGGATTCCGCAATGTGCTGTGTTGCTTTGGAACCCGTAAAGTTACTAAAACCAAACTTCATCTATTAAGTATGTTAGGAGTTTCAGGTATTGATATTATCTTCGACCCTGATGAGGCGGGCCAAGAAGCAGCTCAATCAGTACGCGAATTAGCGGAAGAGCTTTTCTTTCAAGTACGAAATATTAATTTAAAAAATGCAGATCCAGGAGAGTTACACCCAACAAGGGCCTTAAAACTAAAGGAGAAGTTATATGATGGAATTTGAGGAATTCAAACACTATATGGATTCAGTTATAAAACATGGCCAGGTAATAGATGAAGCGTATAACTACCTTAGTTATGATTTAATAGACAAGCTAGGTGTAGGTTGTACTGGTTTAGTACAATTATTAAAAGAATTGATGGGGGATACTGAGACAGACTGGATTAATTACTGGTTATATGAACTCAATTGTGGGGAAAAATATACAGCAGATTGTGTAACTATTGAGGACGAAATTGTACCTTTAAAAACCCTAGAAAATTTATACAAAGTATTAAAAGACAATTACGAGTCTTAAAACTAACCCTAACCCGAAACAGGTTATTCGGTAATAAATTAAGCCTAAAGGAGTGCATGAGCAATAAGACAGTAGCGTTAATAGAAGCTAAACCAAGTAGAAATGATTATACACAGCTTTTCGGCGGGGCCTTTGAGTTTGATAGGTTCTCTCTTACTTCCAATCGAGACGTTAAGAAAGTTTTGAAAGCAGATGTCGATATTGATATTGATCTAGACGCCTACGAGTGGGTAATCTTAGTAGGTTCTGAGCCTCTTAAGTATTATACTAAACTCAGCTCTATTACAGAGTATACAGGGCATATAGTAGATGATAAATTCCTTCCAGTCATTAACCCCGCTATGATAACTTTCAAACCCGAAGCTAAAAAGCCTTGGGAAGAGTCTAAAGGCAATATTATTAAGTACATTTCTGGTGAATTACAGAAAGTTCAGTACGAGACTTCAGATTTTGTAGGTATTGAAGATAAGGACGAGGCTATGGCGTACCTCCAAGCCGCCTACGATCATCCAAATCCTTTCATAGCTCTTGACTCTGAATCATCTAACCTATATGCTAGAAATGGTTATATGATGGGCTTCTCAATAACTTATAAAGAGGATAGCGGGGCCTATATCTTAACAGACTGTATCGACGAAGAGGTTGAACAGTTAATGCAGAAAATCTTCAATAAAAAACTAGTTATTTTTCACAATGCTAAGTTCGATATAGTATGGTTTGAATACCATTTTGGTTTCGAGTTTCCTCACTTTGGGGATACGATGCTAATGCATTACACCTTAGATGAAACTCAAGGGACTCATGGTCTCAAGCAGTTAGCTCTTAAGTATACTAAGTATGGGGACTATGAAAAAGCTCAGAATGAGTGGATAGATCATTATTGCAAGAAGAATCGTATAAAGAAAAGGGACTTTACCTATGACTTAATCCCTTTTGACATTATTAAAGTATATGCCTGCTTAACTCATGATAGTAAAGTACATATGTCGGATGGGTCTTGGGAAACTATAGGAGATTTAGTGCGCTCAAAGAGTACTAAACAAGTACGATCTTACAATGAAGTCACTAGGGTAGTAGAGGATAAAAGGATAATAGGTTGGGTAAAACAAGCTCATAATTCAAAAGAATGGTTATGCCCCCAATTTTATAATACTCCTCAAGACCCCCATAAAATTTATGGCCCAAAATTTACCCCAGATCATAAACTATTCACTGAGGAAGGTTGGGTAGAAGCTCAAGACTTGGAAAAAGGGTCTAAGATACTATCAGAAAGCTTGAGTTATTCAGAGGATGCGTATCAAACCTTACTCGGATCTTTAATGGGAGATGGGTACTTTTCCTGTAGAAATAACAAGGGAGCTGGTTTCATTATTTCTCAAGCGGAGCCTAGAAAAAATTATGCTAAATTCAAAGCCGAACTACTAGGGGATAATGCCTTAAAAATACTTAAAGAAGGTAACAAAGAACCCCTACATCAATATGATATAAAGTACTCAGATGTATTAACCGAATATCTCAATTCTTTAGTATTTAGAGAAGGGTTTCAGGGCTCAAAACTATATTTATCTAAAAGGATACTAAGCACTTTAGACAGAAGAGCTTTAGCTATTTGGATAATGGATGATGGAAACTTGCCTGAGAACGGCGGACTACGTATCTGGTCAAGAACTGTAGGTAAAGAAGAGCAAATAAATGTTATAAATTGGGTCAACAGCTTAGGTCTACCCACCCCTAGGTACTTTGAAGACTCTAGTAAAAATAACCAATTTTTTACTTGGGGGGTTGAAGATACTCACATTATATCTAATGAACTAGCTGCGTACTTCCATGTGGATTGTGCTTATAAACTTAATACGGAAAAAACTATAGGTAGTTATATTTGGAGTACTAAAAGTACTAAGTACTTGTACCGAACGGTGACTAGTGTAAAATGTTGGTATCCTAGAACTAAAAGAGGGTATGCCACTAAGTGGTGTATTAATGTAGAGGATAATCATAATTTCTACACTAAAACAGGTTTAGTGCATAACTGTGTAGATACTGCAGTAACCTTCGCGTTGTATCTTAAATTCAAGCATTACTTAGATAAAAACGCGAAATTAACTGGAGTCTATAAGAACATCCTTATCCCTGGTTGTCGCTTCCTAGCCACTATTCAGGAGAATGGCGTTCCGTTCGATATGGTTAGACTAAAGTTCGGACAACAGTACATGGAAACGGAGATTAGAAAAGCTGAAGACGAGCTATCTAACTTCCCTGAGATTGCTGAATTTGAAAGGGTTGAGGGTAAACAGTTTAACCCCAATAGTACTCTTCAATTACGTAAACTTCTTTTCGACTACATCGGGTTAAAACCTACTGGAAAATTGACCGGAACTGGAAAGGCTTCCACAGATGCAGAAGTTCTAGGTCAGCTTGCAGAGTTACACCCAATACCTAGACATATTCTAGCTATTCGTAAGAGTAGTAAAATTAAGAATACTTACTTAGATAAGATCATCCCACAATTAGACGCGGATGGTCGACTACGTACTAACTTCAATCTTAGTAGTACAACTTCAGGTCGTTTGTCAAGTAGCGGTAAAATGAATATGCAGCAGTTGCCTCGTGATAATCCTGCGGTTAAGGGCTGTATCAAAGCAGCTCCTGGATATACAATAGTTGCAATGGACCTATCAACGGTAGAGATGTATATAGCCGCAGTCGTTTCAGGTGATTTAGAGCTTCAAGATGTTTTTCGTAGTGGGGGTAACTTTCATAGTCAGATAGCAAAAAAAGTATTCAAACTTGACTGTCCTGTAGAGGATGTTGCTGAACTTTATAGGGGTTTACGCCAGGCGGCTAAGGCAATTTCATTCGGTATTCTATATGGAGCTTCTGCGGGCAAGATTGCTGCAACTGTTAATGCAGAGATGGAAAATGTTGCTAAAGAGAAAGGAATACCTTTTAACAAGAGGGATTTAATAAGTACTCACCAAGCGCAAGAAACTATCAATGAATACTTCGGTACTTTCTGGAAGCTAAAGGAGTGGATTGATGAAACACGAGACTTCATTAAAACTAAAGCATATGTATACTCACCTTTTGGAAGAAAGCGTCGCTTACCTAACGTTAAGTCCGATAACTCAGGCGTGCAAGGGCACGAGATTAGGAGTGGACTTAATTTTATTATACAGTCCACTGCTTCCGATGTTAACCTATTAGGTGCTATAGAAATGCAGGCTTACCTTGAGATACTAGGTAGTAAAGCTAGGATATTTGCCCTTGTTCATGACTCAATCTTAGCAGAAGTGCCTGATGAAGAAGTAGATTCTTATAAAGAAAATCTACTTGGATTTATTCAAAAGGATCGCGGGGTTTCAATTCCAGGCGTACCTATTGGTTGTGAGTTTGAAGTAGTAGCAGAAGACTATTCTAATGGTAAGTTTACTGACCAATTCGGGGAGGAGTTCGAAGAATGGCAAAAGCAAGCAGCTTAAATAACTGTAGTTGTGGCAGAGAGCCTAAACTAATGAGAAGTGGAAGCTATATATTCTACCAGTGTTGTGGGGTAATGGGAAGCTTCCCCGGCTCTGAGGATGAACAAACCGCAAAAGAGATGTGGAATATTAATAATAAATAATGGTAATACACTACAAGCAATTCGGGTTAATTAACTTTCCTATATTCGGGCTCCCGTCAGATGATTTAGAAGTCACTGACGGGCTCCTGAGGCTGGAGAACCTTGTAGTGGATGATAGAAACCAGATCGGTGATACGCTAGGTAAGCGCCGATTACAAACTTTTCACCAATTATTACCATTACATGCGTGCTATGAGGACATTACAGGCCTTATTAGAGCCAAACATAAAATATTTGTAGATAATAAAGGCTACTGCTTTATTTATGAGAAAACTAGATTTTTCCCTGTTAAATATCATAGAATAATAAAGGAGGATAGGAAAGATATTGCTACAGTACTAAAGGTATCAACTATACCTTTTCCAGTGATCGTAAAAAGACCACCACCCCCTGGGAAGACTTGGGTAGGAATGTTATACTTAAATAAAAAACCCTGGATTCCCTACGAGTACTCCGAAACTCAGAGTACGACAACTCGAAGGAAAATTTAATGAGCAAAAAAAGTCGTGGAAAAAAGCCAGATACCTTTGACCTAGCAGATGTTCAACCTCTAACTGAGAATCAATTAAAAGCTTTTAAAAGCAACAAGAATCTCATATTAAGCGGCTCTGCAGGTACAGGGAAAAGTTTTTTGGCTTGCTATTTTGCATGTGAAGGTATGGTAAAGAAAAAGAAAGATAATATAGTACTGATTAGAAGTGCTGTACCTACGAGAGACTTGGGGTTCCTCCCAGGCAACGATAAAGAAAAAGCTAGAATTTATGAAGAACCTTATTATGATATTTTTGCTGAGATTCTACAACGAGGGGATGCCTACGAACTATTAAAAAAGAAAGATGCGTTAGAGTTTATGACAACATCTTACATGCGTGGGTTGACTTTTAGAGATTGTACTATCTTTATGGATGAATGTCAAAATGCAACTTTCCAGGAATTAGACTCTGTAATTACTAGAGTGGGAGAGAACTGTAGAGTTATAATCTGTGGAGACTTTAAACAAGCAGACCTTAAGAAGAATGGTTTATTAAAGTTTATCACAATACTATCCAGAATGGATAAAGACTTTGATCATATTGAGTTCACAGTTGATGATATTGTGAGAAGTGAATTCGTTAAATCTTATCTTAAAACAAAAGAGGCTTATGAAAAAAGCGGTATTGAGCAATAGAATATTCTTAGAGACAACTCCTGAGCTACAAGAAGCAATACGTAAGGAACTATCTTATACTATTGCTTCTTATAAAGCGGACGAGCCTCCTATTACTATCCGTAATATGTCTCTAATACGCCCTGGGTTAGTAAGTATACCTTCTGGACGTATGGACTTAATACCTAAAGGGTATGAAGTCATTGATAAGCGTATTGAAAACCGAGTAGAGTTCCCTGACTTCCAGGGAACTCTACGTTCAAGTCAGCAAGCAATATATAATGAAATCGAAGACAGTGCTATTATTAATGCGTGGGTGTCTTTTGGAAAGACATTCACAGCCTTAGCAATAGCGGGGCTGTTCGGTCAAAAAACCTTAGTAGTTACTCATACTGTACCATTACGGAATCAATGGGTTAGAGAAATAGAAAAAGTGTATGGATTTACACCTGGCATTATTGGCTCCGGTAAATTCAATATTAGCACCCCGATTGTAGTTGGTAATGTGCAGAGCCTTTATAAATGTATGGATCAGATATATAAAACCTTTGGGACAGTCATATTGGACGAAATGCATCACGTTAGTTCACCTACCTTCTCCAGAATACTAGATAAGAGTTGTGCTAGGTATAAGTTAGGGTTATCTGGAACTATTGAAAGAAAAGATGGTAAACACGTGGTATTTAGGGATTACTTTGGAAACAAGTTATTCCAACCCCCAAAAGAAAACTATATGGTTCCTGCAGTACATATTTACCCCTCAGAGACCCGACTACCCGACGGGGCCTCAGTACCTTGGGCAAAGCGGATAAATGCTATAGCTTATAATGATGAGTACCAGCACTCTGTTGCTATGATAGCCTCCGCATACGCAGCTAACGGGCATAATGTACTAGTAGTATCGGATAGAGTAGCATTTCTAAAGAACTGTGCTGAATTAGTAGGGGATAATGCAATCTGTATTACAGGTGACGTAGGTCACGAGGACCGTGAAACACTACTAGAAGAAGTAGGTAAGAATGGTAAAAACATACTCTTCGGAACCCAGAGTATATTTTGTGAGGGTATATCAAAGAATGAATTAAGTTGTATAATATTAGCTACTCCTATCAATAACGAGCCATTATTAACTCAACTAGTCGGGCGTGTGATTCGTGAATTAAAGGGTAAGAAGCAACCTATAGTAGTGGATATAAATTTAAAAGGAAACACAGCCCGGAGACAAAATCAAGAACGTCTAGGCTTCTATATGAAAATGGGTTGGGAAATTAAAAAATTATGAAAACATTAACAGAATTATATAAAGAGCAGCACGAAGCTAATTTAGTATCTCTGAAAATTAATGAACAGATTAGAGCTAGGAAAAGTGAGATAGTAGTTCAATGCGAATCTAGTTCTATTGGGGATGGCTGTGGACAAGGGCATAAAATAAAAGACTTAGTTTATATTCAAACTTATTGGTATACACCCCCTAGGGGGTGTACTGGGGGAGATTATTGGAATATGGGGGAAGGCCGTTTTACTTGTCCTACTTGTGGCTGTATAAATAGGCTTTATAACAGACCTGATATTGAAGAGAAAAAACCTATGTTTAAAGAAGTTGTTAAATATTATAAAAATTAATAGGAGATATAACTTATGGAAGACTTATCTAAACTAAAAGACTTGTCTGAGCTAGAAACGGAAGCTAAAGAAGTCCTTGATATTATTAATGATCAAATCCTAGAAGAGGATGATCCAACGTTAGTTAAATGCGAGTCTAGTTCTATTGGGGATGGTTGTGGTCAAGCGCTAGAAATAACCGACTTAGTTTATATTCAAACTCATTATTACGTTCCCCCTAATGATAGTGAGGAGGGTGATTATTGGAGTGCTGGGGAGGGTAGATTTATTTGCTCTTCTTGCGGGTGTATAAATAGGCTTTATAACAGGCCAAGTATTGAGGGGAGAAAGAAATTATTCAAGTCAGTTAAAAACGAATACAAAGCTTGAAAATAGTTCTTGACTTTATGTCTCCTTTAGTATATAATGGTTTTATAAATTAAAGGAGATATTAACGAGGTAAAGAAGTAAAACAAAAAACTAGTATTGATAAAATTGAGGGATTAAAATGAGAAAAATATCCGAATTAAAAGAAATTTGGTGTATGTGCCTTGAGTTAGAACACGTAGCTAGAGATGGTTTTTCTACTTGTTCTATATGTGGAGGTAGGGACGCTTATGGTGGAGCAAAATCACGCCCTACTAACAAACATAAAGTAGTAAATAAATGATGAATGTACTCAGCCTATTTGACGGAATATCAGTAGCAAAGCAAGCTTTAGTAGATTTAGGTATAGAACACACTTATATTTCTGCTGAGATTGACAAGTATGCTATTGCTATATCTGAAAAGAATCATCCTGACATATTTAGGCTTGAAGATGTCTGTGATATTGAGTCTAGGGATTTTGATGAAGATATTGATCTTTTAGTAGGAGGCTCACCCTGCCAAGGGTTCTCTTTACAAGGGCTACAGAAAGGCTTAGAGGATGATCGCTCAGGCCTAGTAGCTGAATATATTAGACTAAAGAATGAGCTAAATCCTAAGTACTTCCTCTTAGAGAATGTTAAGATGAAACAAGAGTGTGAAGACTTCATCTCAAAAGCTATGGGAGTCAAGCCTTACAAAATCAATTCTTTAAACTTTGTTAATCAGTCTAGACTACGATTGTACTGGACTAATATCCCTATTGGAGAGCTACCAGAACAGCCACCTTGGGCTTTTAGAACCCCAGAGGGTTATGTTTCTGGAACAGCTCGTAAAGGGCCGCCTAGGAAAGTTATATTCACTCCTCACTTTGGTTGTTTAACGGCTTCATACTACAAAGGTGTCCGCGCGGATGGGCGTCCGTTAATAACTAAAGCCGAAGGTGAATATGATGAAATACTAGACCAGTTTCGTAAACTAACCCCAGAAGAGTGTGAAGTAATGCTACAAGGGCTCCCACACGGGTATACCTCAGGTGTTTCTAACACACAAAGGTATAAGTCCTTAGGGAATGCCTTTACTTTACCTGTAATTAAACATATATTTAAGGGGTTATTATGAGTATAATTGATGAAATAGGAGAAGCGAGGGTTAGTTTCATAGAAGCAAATGGGTATGATCCTACTAGAGTATATATAGGATATACTGAAGAAAGACATATAAAAGTATGGCTGAAGAGTATAAACGATACTTCTAAAGGTATTATGTTAATAGACGGGATGACGGTTTTTATAGTAAATGAATCCACCCACCTATATGCATGTTAGAGCGGGCTGGTTAATATTAAGGAGATCAGACAAATGAGAGAATCAGTATTAGAATTAGCAAATCATATGGAATTAGTACTAAAGAAAAATGATCATAAAATGGGATGGAGTGGCCTTTCTATAAAAACTCTTCTATGTATGGTAAAAAATGAAGTAGACGAGTTAGAGGAGGCTTTAGATAACTGTAACCCTGTGGAAACTATTAAAGAGGCCGTTGATGTGGCTAATTTCTGTATGATGATTAGGGAGAATATAGTAAGGAGAAATTTAGAATGAAAACTATAATTGCAGGGTCTAGAGACCTCACAGAAGAGCACATGTTAGAGGCTTTAGATGCTTGTCCTTTCATTAGTAAGGTTACTACAGTAGTGAGTGGTACTGCTAGAGGTATAGATAGGAGTGGTGAAGATTGGGCTAAACTCAATAACATGCCTATTGTTCGATTTCCTGCGGATTGGGCAAGATTTAAACAGGGGGCTGGACGACTTCGTAACAAAGAGATGGCAGAATTTGCCGATGCCCTGATTGCAGTATGGGATGGGAAGTCTCCAGGAACTAAAAATATGATAGGGACTGCTAAAGGTATGGGTCTCTACGTCTATGTATACAACGCTAGTACTAAAGATGGGTGGATTGAGTGAACATCAAAACTATAAAGGAGCTAAGAAAATGACAAAAGCTATTAGAATTGAAAATGCAGATACATCAGATTGGGAAGTAGTTGTACAAGTTTGGAATATACATCAAGAGGGTCCAGATGCTTTAGTTAATGAATATATCCTTAAATACCCAACAGCCATGCTTGAAGAGTATATTCATGGTACTCAGTACCTGATTATTAAAGAAAGTACAGATCAGCATCACACCTACTAAGAAAGGTAATAGTTATGGTAGAAAAACGAAAGAAGATTATAGAAAATAAAGATTTTCGAGAGGCTCAATACGCTATTTTAACTAGGATATTTAGCTTACCTATAAAAAGTTCTTGACAATTTTGGTTAAATGATGTATAATAGTATTTCAAATGGTGGAAAAATGAATACAATTTTAAAAATTAATCGTATTATTACTATATAATGATTTTATTTAGCATGACAGTGGTTTTAATTAAGAGTGGTCATTCAGCCAAGAAAATTGTTGAGATCATAGACTACATAACGTTTCGACCCATACCAAGCCTTTTTACAGACCCCGTTAAGAATTATGTATTAATTGACTGGTCTGGGTCGAGTTTTCTTTTGCGCCCAAAAGAGCTACTACGCGCCGGATATGGTGGAAAGTACTCCAAAAAAGAAATGGCGCAATACATCTGGTTAGCTTCGCTAAGAAACTACTCAGAATACCTGATAACTAATAAGTTATCTTTAGACCTCTTGGCCTGTTTAGGGAAAGAGGACCTCATCAACAACAATAGCCTTCTTCAATTAGTAGACGATCAAGTTCACTTTAGATTTGAAGAAGCCGGAACAGGAGTATTAAAATGGCATTAGATTTTGGTAAAGCAAGAGGCAAAGCGGCAAAAGGGTCTGTAGACCAGTATCAGTATGTAAATGGTGACAACAGGGTGCGTATGGTTGGGGGGCTATTAGCTCGCTATGTTTATTGGATTAAAGGAATGAACGATAAAAATATTCCTTTTGAGTGCTTGTCCTTTGACAGAGATGCTGAAGCTTTTGTCAACAAAGAGAAAGACTGGGTTAAGGAGTTCTATCCAGATTTGAAATGTGGGTGGGCTTACGCAATTCTTTGTATTGATCCAGCAGATCAGAAAGTTAAGGTACTAAACCTTAAGAAAAAGCTGATGGAGCAGATCATGACTGCCACAGAAGATCTTGGCGACCCTACTGACCCGGATACAGGCTTTGACATTTGTTTCAAGCGTGAGAAAACCGGTCCTCAAGTGTATAATGTTGAGTACCAGCTTCAAGTGCTTAAGTGTCAGAACGCAGTTCGTCCACTAACTGACGCAGAAAGAGAAGCCTTCGCTGCAGCTACCCCTATAGATGAGCAATTGGTGCGTCCTACACCAGATTCTCAAGAGAAGCTGTTGAAAGAAATCCAAAACAAAGCTACTGAGGGAGCTGAGGGCATTGAAGACGACGTAGAGAAGGAATTTGACGTAGAGTAAGCTAGTAATAGCTTAAAAACAAAAAGCCTGTACCAAGCTATTAAAATTTGGTACAGGCTTTACTTCACGGAATACACATGATACTAGCCACCGCAGATATCCACATTAAATTAGGCCAAAAGAATGTTCCAAGAGCTTGGGCAAAGGATAGGTATACTAAGTTCTTTAGTCAATGTGTAAAAGCCAGCGAAGGCTGCGAGTTACACATAATGCTTGGTGATCTTTTCGACCGTACACCTACCTTAGAAGAGATTGAATTATACTTTGAGTTTATAAATAGCTGTAGTATTCCTACTATTCTTATAGACGGGAATCATGAAGCCACCCGTAAAAACCACACTTTCCTCAGTGCTTTGAAAGAAGTAACATCTAAAGTAAACCCCTTAGTTACTATTGTAGATGAAGTTACTGAGTATCCTTGGGGTACTATTCTACCTTATTGTTGTTTACATAAGAAAGGTGTAATTGAGAGTCTCAATAAGAATAAACCACTATTCACCCATGTTCGTGGTGCAGTTCCCCCCCATGTCAAACCTGAAATTGATTTAGCTAGATTATCTGAGTTTCCTAGGGTTTTTGCGGGGGATTTACATGCCCATTCAAATACTCAGTTGAACATAGTTTATCCGGGGTCTCCTATGACAACTAGCTTTCACCGGAGTGAAGTAGAGACTGGGTATTTAGTTATAGATGGTATTGATTATGACTGGCGACCTTTCGAGTTACCCCAATTAATACGAAAAACAGTGTCAGACCCCGCTGAGATGGTTCAAACTGAGTATAACCACACGATATATGAGCTTGAAGGTGACTTAGCAGATTTAGCTAATGTAAAGAACACTGAGCTTCTTGATAAGAAAGTAGTAAAACGAAGTACTGAAGCTACCCTTATTTTGAACGCAAACATGACAGTTACAGATGAACTTTCAGAATATTTAACCTATATATTAGAATTACCTGAAGATAAGGTTTCTAACCTACTGGATACATTTAATGATTATACTACGAAAACTCAAATGGAGTAACGCATTTAGCTATGCCGAAGATAATGAGTTAATATTAGACGAATCTATCCTCACTCAAGTTCTAGGGGGTAACGGGGTTGGAAAGTCCTCTATTCCTCTAATCATTGAGGAAATTTTCTTTAATAAGAACTCAAAAGGTACAAAGAAAGTAGACATACCAAATCGTAACTTAGACTCGGAAGGCTACTTTTTAGGTTTAGATTTTGACGTTGATGACGTTGATTATACTATCTCTATAACTAGAAAGAAATCTTTAAAGATAAAACTAACTAAAAACGGTGAAGATATTTCTAGCCATACGGCTACCAATACTTTTAAAACTATAGAGGAAATACTAGGAATAGACTTTAAAACGTTTTCCCAGCTGGTATACCAGAACACTAATAGCAGCCTTCAGTTTTTGACAGCTACAGATACTAACAGGAAGAGATTTCTTATTGAGCTATTAAACCTCAATAAGTATGTGGAATATTTTGAAACTTTCAAGGGTTTAGTGAAAGATTATAATAACCAAGTAATAAGCTTAGAATCAAAAATAAGTACTCTCGAAGCCTGGCTCTCCAAAAATAATTTAGAGGGTATGATAGTATTACCCAAGCTAGATTTAGATATAAACTCGGAAAAAGATGAAGAGGCTTTAGGCGCTTTAACGGCGGAATTTAAAAATATTTCACAAAAAAACAAAAATATTTCAGCTAATAATTTATACAAAAGCCAGTTAGCACGTTTAGATATAAAGTCAGTTGCTGGAATTGATGCTCAGAAGGGCTCAAGTGACTCATTTATTCAAGCTATTGGAGACTATAAATCACAAAAAAGTGCGGCAAATAAGGCCTTGAAACATATTGAGTCCTTAGGGGATGAATGCCCTACCTGTTCTCAAGAAATAGATTCTGCTTTTAAGGAAGGGTTAAAGTCTGGGTACAAAGATATTGTATCTGAAATGGAGCTACTTTTAACAGAATTTAATGATAAAGTAACAAAAGTAAAAGAAAATAATGCTTTATTTGATAAGAAACAAAAAATAGAGACTGAGTTTGAGTCTCTATACCGCGCTATTGATAACAACTTACCAGAAGAATTATTACACGCAGGTGAGCTAGAAGCCAAGATACTTAGTATAAAAACAATACTAAAAGAAAAACGAGTACAAATTCAATATATTATTGACGAAAACTCAAGGATTGATAAGAATAATACAACGATTCAAATAATTACTGAACAAAGGGAAGGCTTCGAACAGCAACTAGAGGTTGCGTTAAGTGAAGTAAAAGATTTAAGTATCACATACAGTAATTTAGAAGTTTTGAAGAAAGCTTTCTCTACTAACGGGCTACTAGCGTATAAGATTGAATATCTAGTTAAAGAGTTAGAGACTATAGTTAACGAATATCTATCTGAGTTATCAGATGGTAGATTCACCCTCACTTTCGCAGTTACCAATGATAAGTTGAATGTCGAACTTACAGATGATGGGCGAGACGTCGATATTTTATCATTATCAAGTGGGGAGTTAGCTAGAGTCAATACCTCCACATTATTAGCGATAAGGAGACTTATGAATAGTATTTCTAAGTCTCAGATTAATGTATTATTTCTAGACGAAGTTATATCTGTATTAGACGATCCAGGCCGAGAAAGACTAGTAGATGTTCTATCTAGAGAAACTAAACTTAATACTTTTATTGTGAGCCACGAATGGAGTCATCCATTACTGGCTAAGCTTAACATTGTTAAAGAGAACAACATTAGCAAGTTAATTTATGATTAAGGATAACACATGGCATTAGACTCACGAGCTAAAGGAGCTAGAGGGGAGTATCTCGTAAGAGATAAATTAAGAGAAGCCTCAGGTCTGCAATTCGAACGTGTACCCGCATCTGGAGCCCTCGCTTACTTAAAAGGAGATTTATTTGTACCACATAAAGATTGTAGATTCTTAATAGAAGTAAAGAACTATGAGGAGTCCCCCTTCACAGATAAAATTTTTACTAATAGATCTAATAATATAGTTAATTGGTGGGCTAAAGCGGTTGAACAAGCTGCTTTAAGGGAGCAAGAGCCTGTTGTAATCTTTAAGTATAATAGGTCTAAACTATTCGTGTTAACCAATGTATTACCAACCAAACTAGAAAAATTTATGTTTATTAATTGGTTAGGATGCTACGCTATGTTACTAGAAGATTGGCTAACTATAGAGGATATACAATGGCTAAGAG
>Ga0209414_1000081_pt1 | contig 39874 bp, 36 predicted proteins | sample LakVidmifraction_4_FD_181154 | JGI IMG/M metagenome (GOLD analysis project Ga0209414, IMG submission 181154) | Hypersaline microbial communities from Lake Vida, Antarctica - Brine Hole Two &gt;0.2 micron (SPAdes) (version 2) | ecosystem: Environmental > Aquatic > Non-marine Saline and Alkaline >...
AGCAACCCCTTAAGGCTGCTTATTACATGAATTATAATGTTTTATTTGAAATGTATAGAGTTCAAGAACGAACTACATTAACGAACATGGGTTGTCCGCATCCAAGGCAAGAGCAAAGGAGATTACCGAGCGGGCACCAGGCATAAAGGCCGCCGCATTTCCGGAGGGGGGTGAATCGGCCAATCGTTCTACGGATGTGATGCCCGCAAGAACGGCTCCCTGCTCGAGGGCCTGGTGTTTTATGTGAAGGGATAAAGCTTTCATCTGCTTCATTATAATTCATTTTAGGAAGCAATACTATGCAACTGTTCTGTATGAACCGACTCGGTGCAAGAGAGAGCTTTGAAAAAATAAAAAAAAGAAAAAAAGAAAAAGAAAAAGTGGAAGGGGGAAGGGAAAAAAGGAAAGGGAAAAAGAAATAAAAAAAGGAAGGGATTTTAGATAATCCCTTCCTTTCAAAAGCTATAGAAGCTTTACATTCCCATTTTCTCACCATAGATTCGATTGAAGTACTGCATGTCAGTACCGAGAATCTTATCCAGGGAAGGAATGGTCTTCTTATAGGACTCCAGGGTTCTCCACAGATTGAAGAACTCAGGATCAACCTCATAGGATTTTGCATAGATGGTCGCTGCCTTAGCATCGGCGATACCCTTGACAGTCTCACTCTTGGCGTATGCCGCAGAGAGGATTACCTTTTGCTCGTTCTCAGTCTTACCTTGCCACTGGGCAAGCTGACCACGACCGTATGAGCGGTAGGCCTCAGCGATCTGGTTCCTCTCCTTGATCATCCTCTGGTAGACACTCTCAGTGAGGTCATCACTGTAGCGGATCTGCCTGATGACGATATCAATGAGCTCGATACCAAAGGCATCGGTGAACTGCTTGGCCTGATCAAACATCATCTGGCTCAAGCCATCACGTCCAATGTTGATGGTCTCCTGCTTTATATAGGTTTCGGTGAGGCCGCGCAAGGTCTCTGTATCCTCTGGGGTGTCAAGTGCCTGTACCTGTTCCTCTACCTTGATTTTGTTGATCTTGTTGGTGTTCCTGACCGCCTCGTTGAGATAGTTCTCACTGATGATGGTTCTGATCGAGGAGTCAAGCACATCGTTCAACCTGGAAATACCATTGCTGACCGTATTGACGGTCTCATAGTATTTGGCAGGGTCTGCTATCGTCCAACGGGCAGTGGTATCAACCCAGATGAACTGGTTCTCTTTGGTAGGGATACGCTGTGCAGCTCCATCCCAGGAGATGATCTTCTTCGGATAGATAATTACGCTGTCAACAACAGGCATCTTGAATTTCAGGCCTGCATCCTTTTCGGAGTCGACTATCTTACCAAAGCGGGTGACCACTGACTGCTGGCCTTCATACAGGATGTAGAAAGGTCCGAGCAGGATAAAGACGACAAGAAATATTGCTACTATTACCAGTGTTGTTATGAGTTTTTTATTGGTTTTCATTTTTCACCCCCAAGCATCTGGATAGGCAGGAAGTTGGAAAGGTTCTTGTCCACCAAGGTGACCGAGCCACCTTCAGTAGGATTGATGATCGCTTCCATGGTCTCTATATAGAGTCTTGTACGGGTAATCTCCTCATTCTGTTTGTATATTTCAAGGACACTGTTAAAACGGGCAACATCACCTTCGGCCTGGTTTACGCGTTCTGCCGCATATCCCTGTGCAATCTGGATGACCTTGCTCGCTTCACCCTTTGCGGAAGGGATGACCTTGTTGTAGTTCTGCTTGCCTTCATTGATAAGGCGGTTCATGTCCTGAATAGCCTTGTTGACGTCTTCAAAGGCATCTTGTACGGCACCAATTGGTGGGACGATGTTCTGCAGCTTGACTGTAACAATCCTTACCCCAAAGGCATAGGTGTCAAACACCTTCTGCATCTCTGTCTGGGCTTCAACCTCAATTTTGGTACGCTCACTGGTCATGACAGAGAGGATGGGAAGGTCTCCCACAAGCTTGTTCATGACGCTTTGGCTGATATCCCTGATGGTCGTCTCCCTTGATTCGACATTGAACATCCACTTTACAGGATCTTCAATCTTGTACTGTACAATCCACTCGACATCGATGATGTTCAGATCCCCTGTGAGCATGTTAGACTCACTTGCATAGTCTGGGTTTGCATACATGGAGCCCTTGGAAGGACTTGGTCGATAGCCGAAAGTCATTGTCTGGACTACTTGGGTTGGGACATTATAACTAGCCTCAATTCCCAAGGGAATCTTAGTCTGAAGTCCAGGTCCTACGGTACGGTTAAACTTGCCTAAGCGAAGTACAACCGCTTGTTCGGTCTGGTCAACAACAAAAAAGCTGCTGAGAACCAGCATGACCAACACGATAGCAACGATGATCCAAATAACCAGTTTGGGACTGATATTGTTCGTTTTTCGTGCAGGCCTCTGTGGCTGCTGCATGGTTTCCATGATTTCTCCTTGATGTGTCGGTATAGACACACCTCTAATGTACTTACTCAAACGGGTATCGTCAAGGTCGGAATATGGTTTCTATTGCTCGGAATATGATTTCTATCGCGTAGTTTGGCATTGAAATTATGTTGTAAGCGGTCTAGTATGTCCCTTATGAAAAAGAGACTCGTAACATCCGCTTTGCCGTATGTAAACAACATTCCGCATTTGGGCAATCTCACCCAAGTGCTTTCGGCCGACGTTTTTGCCCGGTTCTGCCGCTCCAAGGGATATGAGACCCTCTATATATGTGGCACCGATGAGTATGGCACTGCCACTGAGACCAAGGCGCTCAAGGAAGGGGTGACCCCCCAAGAACTTTGTGACCATTATAATGCGATCCACAGAGATATTTATCAGTGGTTTGACATCAAGTTCGATCATTTCGGCAGGACAAGCACCCCTGAGCAGACCCGTATCGTGCAGGAAATATTTGCCAAGGTAGACGCGGCAGGATACATCCACGAGCACGAGAACGAACAGCTGTACTGTCCTAAATGCGAGCGTTTCCTTGCAGACCGTTTTGTTGAAGGCACCTGCCCCCACTGTGGAAGCACCGGTGCACGAGGCGACCAGTGTGATGCGTGTCAGACCCTTCTCGACCCGATAGAACTGCTGGACAGCCGCTGTGGCGTCTGTGGGACAAAGCCCATCGTCAAGAAGACCCACCATCTCTATCTGGACCTTCCCAAGGCACTTCCCCTGTTGGAAGCTTGGATGCAAGATGCTAGTGTTGAGGGGTTCTGGGCAAACAATGCCATCCAGGTCACCAAGTCCTGGATTAGGGACGGCCTGAAGGAACGCTGTATCACGCGTGATCTGAAGTGGGGCATCCCAGTTCCTAAGCCCGGATTTGAGCATAAGGTCTTCTATGTCTGGTTCGATGCACCCATCGGGTATGTCTCCATAACCGCCAACGGGACCCCTGATTGGCAGCGATGGTGGCACGAACCTGAAAGTACCGAGCTCTTCCAATTTATCGGCAAGGACAATATTCCCTTCCATACGGTCATCTTCCCCTCATGCCAGCTGGCTACCGGGGACACGTGGACCATGCTCCACCATATGAGCAGCACCGAGTATCTCAACTATGAAGGTGGCAAGTTCAGCAAGAGCCTGGGCATAGGAATCTTTGGAAACGATGTGCAGGATACGCTCATCCCTGTCGATGCCTGGCGCTTCTACATGTTCTACAATCGTCCTGAAAAGAGCGACGTCACCTTTACCTGGTCTGATTTCCAGGAGAAAATTAACGGTGAGCTCATTGGAAACCTCTCCAATCTGGTCAACCGGACCCTTACCTTCATCAAGAGGTTCTATGACGGCAAGCTCCCCGAAGGCGAGATCGACCAAGATCTCAAGGCCCTGATCCTAGACAAGGAAGAGGCCATAGATGCTTACTTGGAACGAGCTGAGGAACGCGATGCCCTCAGGCAGATCATCGCCCTTTCCTCGGTCGGAAACAAGGCTTTCCAGGATGGAGAGCCTTGGAAGATGAGAGTGGAGAATCCCGAGAAGGCAGAAACACTCTTGAGGACCCTAGTCTATCTCATACGCGACCTTGGCATCATGGTCGAGCCGTACATGCCCACCACCAGTGAGAAGATCCTCTCCTTCCTGGGGGACAAAGGTGCACGCTGGACTGACCTTGGCTCCTTTAGCGGAGTTGAGGAGGTAGGGGAGACCTCACTGCTGTTCACCAAGCTTGAAGACACCCAGATAGAGGAGCTGCGCACTCGTTTTGCAGGTTCGCAAGAAGAGCGCCTCGAGAAGGAGAAGGCAGCTTCCAAACATAAGAATACCAAAACAACGGAGAACGTAATGGATACCAAAGAGACAGAAGAGAGCATTGCAGAACAGTTCAACCGAAGGGTCATCCTCAAGGTTGCCCGCATCACTGGTGTGGAGAAACACCCAGGTGGTGACAAGTTGTACATTCTCACCCTCGATTGCAAGGAAGAGGAGAGCCGTACCATCGTCAGTTCCATTGTTCCTTACTATAGTGCAGAAGAGCTGCAGGACCAGAACATCGTGTTGGTCAGCAACCTTAAGCCTGCAAATTTCCGTGGAGTGAAAAGCCGGGGGATGCTGCTTGCAGCCAGCGATCCAGAAGCTGAGGAACATTCCACCTGTGAAGTGCTCTTCGCTCCACAGTTTGAAGTGGGAACCATCTTGCAGCCAGAAGGGTTTACGACCCCCGAAGGGGCACTTTCCTTTGTTAAAGCCGACCATTTCTTTGCAATGCCCATCGTAGCGGATGACGGCATAGTCAAGGTCGATGGAAAAGCACTTGGCTTTGAAGGCAAGAGCCTCACCTCTAAAAAATACCTGAACGGCCCTGTAGGCTAATTCCAAAGAGGAAAAAAAGCTTAATGAATAGGGGCCATTTGGCCCCTTTTTGTTTACAAGTCATGGTAGTATGGAGAGACTATGAAACTGGTTCCGATAGATTACAAGAAAATGCCCAGTATGAACTCCCCTTTGCAGAGCAGCTACTGGGCTGCCGTGAAGAACGGCTCAGGATGGAAACCCTACGCCTTCACCATAGAGATGGAGGGGTGGTCCTCCCATGTGCTGGTGTTGGTGAAAAGGCTGTTCCTTTTTTCTTGCCTCGCATACATACCATTCGGACCCGATGTATTTCATAATCCTCTGACGGTAGGAGAGTTTTTGGTCAGCCTTGCCAAGGAACTGAAAAAAGTACTACCCAAAAGCGTATTTTCCATCAGGTATGACCTGCCTTGGGATGAGGTGAATGACCCTAATGTCATGAACCTGACCTCAGGACGTTTCCATACGGCAAAAGAGAGCGTACAACCCGATGGTACAGTACGTATTGCTTTGCAATGGGGCTACAATGCGGTAACCCTTGGCTATCGTGACCGTGCCAAGCGCGCCCTTCGTAAGAGCACCCCTGTTTATCAGGTGTCGGTCTGGGATGGGAAGCCTGCTCTCTTCAAGCGGTGGTATGAGACCTATCTGGAGACAGCTCGTCGTGACGGCTTTACCCCACGATCTGAGAAATACCTGAAGGCTTTGCTCTCCCTCGATGGCAAGGTGAATGGGGATGTTGCGTGCAAACTCCTTCTTGCTTGGGAAGGCAAAGCCATCGTTGGGGGTATTATTCTCTTGATGAGCAGTGCTGAGGCTGTCTATTTGTATGGTTCGACCCTGCGTCAGGATGGCATCTCGTGTTCCTATATTCTACAGGACCATGCCATTCGCATGGCGTGTGAGAGCGGGTGCAAGTTCTATGACATGCATGGCATTCCAGGTGCCAAGGGTAGGGGCGATCACCTGGCCAGCCTGGAGCTGTTCAAGCTCTCCTTTGGCGGACAGAGCTATTATCGTATGCCAACCACTGACTATGTCCTGCACTTCTTCCGTTGGAAAATCTATTCGGTAATGGAGCATTTCCGCTACAGGATGAACCGTAAGACTAAGCCTCAGGAAGCGAGTGACAAGCCTTTCTAAGAGGATTGGAATGGAACAGTTCTCTATTTCTGAACAAGGGATAAAACCTACAAGGCTTTACTGGCTTTGAGGGACCTTTGCATCTGGTTGTGTCTTTTTTGTGTCCAACAGTTCAGGAATTAGATGAGCTTTTTTCACTTTTTGCTTGGAACCAAGGAATTGGTCATTTTTCATCCGAGATTGGACCTTCTCCTGTGTTTGGTGCATATAAGCATATAAAGAAAAGAGAACAAGAAGGATTGGATCATAGAAAAATATTGGATGAAGCTATGGAAATGTTTGGAGATAAAAATCTTGATGTAAGTACGTTATTTACAAAGCAACGTACATGTTGTGAAAAATAAGGCAAATACCTTTGTAAAGCATGTTACACTAAGTTGAAATTATTAATTACCAGATGTAAAAAGGAGAAATTACTATGAAAGCTAACGTTGATCGAGATGCATGCATTGGATGTGGTCTTTGTGCTGAAATATGTCCAGAAGTCTTTGAAATGGATGATGAGCAAATAGCAACAGTAATTGCAAGTCCAGTTCCCGTAGATGCTGAAGATGATGCCAAAGAAGCAGAAGACCAGTGTCCTACTGATGCTATACGTCTAGAAAAATAAGATAGTATAGTACTGATACAGAGTGTTTAGTATTATACTAACTCATTTCAGCAATGAGAGATATTGATATAACTTGGTAACATCATTCTCAAGCTGAGATTAGGACTAAGCTTCAAGCAGACGTCCTACCAAGCTCTTGAACTGGTTGCCCCGGTCAAATTCATTGTTGAACAGCTCAAAGGAAGCACATCCTGGTGAGAGAAGCACTACCTGGGGAAGATCAGGGAGGTCCTTGGCCTTAGCCACTGCTAATGAGTAGCTTTTGAGGACAGCGTCATCCATAGAGTTGAAAGGTCCATTATAGGAGATCTTGTGCTTTTCAAGCAAGGGTATGAGCTTTTCCTGGGTAAAGGAGCCGTCAAGCAGGGAGATGCTCGAGGCTGCCTGTAACTCATCGAGCATGGCATCCGGCAAGAGGTTCTTGTCGGTTCCCCCACAGATAAGATGACAGGCCATATTTCTGAAGCGTGCATAGGTGAAGTGGACAGCTTCCGGGATAGTAGCTGCACTGTCATTGATGAAGAGTATGGTATCTAGCAGGCCTACCTGCTCGATCCTATGCGGTACCCCAGCAAAGCTTTCCAGAGCTTTCAGAACAGTTTTCCACTTGAACCCCAAGGATAGCAGGATTGCATATGCACTTTTGAGGTGGGGCATCTCCTCCACTGCCTTGGCACAGGTCCTGTCGATACCCCGTACATGTTTGCTGTCGAGCTTCGTCTGTTTGCGTATCCGTTTTATCAGGGCATCAGGCACCACCGCCATCTTGGTGGAAGGGGAGAAGAGATCCAACTTGTCTTCAAGGTAGTTTTCGATGCTTTCGTAGGAGTTGAGGTGGTCAGGATAGAAGTTTGTCATGGCGCACACTTCCAAGGTAGGAAGCTCCTCATGCATTGCCTTAACCGTATCACGCACAAGCCACGAAGAGAATTCACATACCAGGAAGTCCGGTAGTCTCTTCTGCTCGTCATGTCTCTTTTCCCATTCCCGCAGGACGGAAAAGGCACTTATGCCCATATTGCCACACTGCATGGCCTCATAGCCCATCTTATCCAAGACATGGGCTACAGCTGCGCTGGTGGTTGTCTTACCCTTCGTTCCCGTGATGGCTATGATCTTTGTTTCACTGCACCAAGGGGAGGAGAAGAGCCAGGCAAAGTCGTTGACGACCATTCTGGCTGAAGTGAGCAAGGGGTGGTTTGGGGGGATGGCAGGGTTCTTGACTACGATATCGGCCCAGATGAAATCTTCCTTGCGATGCATTCCTGCAATGCAAGTAGCCCCGCGCTGTGTCAGGGCTTCCATCTCTGCTCCCAGGTCGCAAGTGCCCTTCAAGTCAGTAATCCTGACATCATCGCCATGATCGAGAAAATATGTGGCTGCGGCATATCCGCCTCCATTCATACCCAAACCAAAGATCAGAACCTTCATGCATGCTCCTTAAAAAAAGACTTCTACTAAAAAGAAAACAGCCCTAGAACAATAAGGTATCACATTTTAGCCAATATTGTCATTTGTTCTTGCTGGGATTGCGCATCTTTTTGCTTGAGTATTATGAAACTGTTGAGAATTTCCATTTTGTAGTGTTGTCTCAAAGCTCCAAGCATCTGTATCATGCTCTGTAATAGAGGCTGAAATACCAGATTTCAGGGCTGTTAAATATGATCTGTGCATTATTTGAAAAGATAGTGAGGAGGATATTTGCATCTGTTTGGCCGTTGAAAGACCCTGTATCGAGCTAAATATGTATGAATTATGTATAGAGACCCCTCTTTCTTTTTCTGTGCTATATTCCTTTTTTATTATTTGTGATATAATAAAATACTGATACCGTTAGTGCTAGGAAGCCTTCCTTGTTTACGTATGGATTATATCCGTTCAACCCCGCTTGATGCGGAGAGTTCTCCATACCCCTTGACGTTAGTCATCCATATTTGCATAATAACACGGTAATTACAAAAACATCGGAATTGGCTTGCCAATAACCCAACCGGTGGTTTAAGGAGCTCTACAGTGCCTTGTGGAAGAAAAAGAAAAAGACATAAGATTGCTACTCATAAGAGAAAGAAAAAACTCAGAAAGAATAGACATAAGAACAAGAAGTAGACTTCTTTCAATCTTATTCAACTGCTACGTGCAGTTCACAAACACAAAACCGCCGGTCGCTCCGGCGGTTTTCTCTGTTTGTGCATGACAGACAAAAACGGCTCAGAGCAGAATCCTGGTCTGAGCCCTTCTTTTTCCCAGAGAGTCAATATGTATGCGTTTAGCCTTGTGATGCATTTTCTATATCATATTGGCTCCTAAAAGATTTTTATATTCTTTGTTGAAAACAAAATGCTGTAAACCGAAAATGATAATTTCCTCCTCCCTTGGATAACACGGGTAAATCCGGTCAATTTACCGCTAGGTCCGGTCGTTCTCATTGTCGATTCCGGTCGAAGAAAAGTAGTGTATTTTACTATAAGCTGCATGATAGGCAAGGTGAGGGACTTGTACTTGAGATGATCAAGAGGAAGGCCAGGAAGGTAATGAAGAGCTGCTGGAGGCATCGTGTGAGTCCCTTCTGCTTTGATTGAGGTGCTGTGTTATCCTGGCAATGAAGAGCTTAATACATAACGAATTACAAACAGCAAAGAAACGGATGGGTGGCAATTCTCTTGAACTTAAGTCGGACCGATGGTACTGTTTTCATAGGTATTGTTGAAGAGGAAGCTTAATGCGCTCAAACAAACGGCTTCCTCTTCTTTTCTCCTTTAGGGATCTTCTCCCAGCTCTTACTCTATTAAAACATAGTTCCACCCATACGGGAATATTTCATTTGAGGGAAGAATGAGATTTATCATATTCGGGCTAGTTTATATTCTTTGTTGAAAACAAAATGCTTGTAAAATAGGAATAAATATAGTAGTATTAACACAAGTTGGGAGAGGAGCATTCTCTCTTGAATCACCTGTTACTATTGTAGTAAATCTGTAAAAAGGAGTAGTGATGAACACACGTAAAGAAAAAGAAAAAGAGAAAGTAAAGAAATACACCATTGGATACCTTATCGCAATGGTTGTCATCTTTGTCATTGTTTTCATAGGGGTCAATAGTCCCGGGCTGAGAACAGCATTGCTCATTGCTACCGTTGTTGTTTTTGCAGCTCTTGTATTTATCCAATGGAAAAAGGTCAATGCCGCTAGCATTGAGGAAATTCAAACCGGGCCTACAGCAAAAGTCGCCCCTATCCCTCAGACAAAGGAAATGCCCAAGGAAGGTAACATTCCTCCCCAAACTCCAGAAAACATGATTCCTCCCATGGCAGAGGTTGTACCAATTGCCGTTCCCGAAGCGCCGCTACCCGGTGTCGTTGTAGAAAGGCCTGTTTTTTCCCAAACATCAGATGCTGATGAGAAGCCTCCCATTTCAGACAAAAAACCTGATGAGAAAGTGTAGTCGTCAACAGCTATGGTAAAAGTGTTAGCAAGCCTTCATGAGTAAGTAGACTACGTGAGAAACTTGTCTGGTCCAAACTATACCTCTAACTCAGTTAGCACAGTTTCACCTAAACAGGAAAAAATCATTTGAAGAATGATTGGAAAAAATCTTATTCGGGCCAGTCCTAAGGTATTTTCCTAAAACATTTTCTTGTTTCAACCCTTTTCCTTGTGGTAGTATGGAATACGCAATAGAAGGGAGGGACTCATGAAAAAATCCTCTTTTCCACAGCAGTGGTTACAGGCTTTTGGCAAGTTTTCACTCGACTTCTTCGTGATCGAAATGGGCTCTCAGATAAAGGTGCTGAACAGGGGAGGGGAGTCTTCCTCCTATTTTGGCTACCCCTCTGATGTATTTGTCTCCCAGATAGAGGGCTCTTTTGAGGAACTCATTCTCACATCTGATCGTGCCCATGTAGTTGAGATTGTGCAAGAGGCTAAAGATGCCCGCTCAGATATTGACCTGCAGTTTCACCTTATCCGCTTTGAAAAAACAGTTTCTCAGATACATCTCCTTGGAACATACCTCTACTCTACAGAGGGATTGCCCATCTATCTGTTCTTGCTATCGGATGAAAAACAAGATCCAGTTCTCTTAGATTGCGAGCCTAAGTGCTTCAAGATTAGCTTTGTTGTAGATACCGGCTCTCTTGCTGAGGTCAACCTGCAAGGCCGTACAGCTTTTCTGGTCCATGAGTTCACCAATATCTATGAAGCTATAACTATCTTTGCCACACGGTATGTCCATCCTTAGGACAGGAAGGCCTTCGCTGTCTTCTCCAATCAGAGGCTCTTGTGTAGCTTTACCTTGGCCAATGGGGAGCAGAAGGAAATTCCCTTCCGACGAACTAGCCATAATGAACTGTTTTCAGGATACCAGTGGTCGCTGTTGTCCTACTCTGTTAAGGAGATGGATGGGAGCTCTGCCCTGGTATGCGAGATAGTCATCCGGGATTCGGATCAAACTACCAGCAAACTGGCTGAAAAGACGTTGCAGACACAGCTTGACCCTTTGGCCGGAGTGTTGAACCGTTCGGCTCTGGAGATGCAGGTGACCCAGCAGATAGAGCTCTGTTTGACAAAAGATTGCATAGGTGCTTTCTTCATGCTTGATATCGACCACTTCAAGTGGGTCAATGATGCGTATGGCCATGATAGGGGAGACCAGGTGTTGCGTCAGGTGGCACAAGCTGTCAGGGGGGTGTTCCGCCCCACCGACATCATAGCCCGCCCAGGCGGCGATGAGTTTGCTGTCTTTATAGCAGGAATACCCTCCTACGAACTGGCCATGACAAAGGCAGAGAGCATATGCCGCGCTTTGCGTTCGCTAGGGAAGCCCGGGGAGAATTTGGCCCTGAGTTGCAGTGTCTGTGTCTCTATCTTCCCTGACCATGGCACCACGTTTGCGCAACTCTATCACACATCCGACCTAGCCCTGTACCAGGCAAAGAGAGAAGGTAAAGACAGGTTTTGCCTCTATGGGACGCAATCGGTGCCCAATGACAAGGAAAGGCCTATAGACAGGGAGTGGTTGTTCTCCCAGATGGAAGAGGAGATATACCTCTGCAATGTAGATACCTATGCATTGCTCTTTGCCAATGAAGCCCTGCTCAAGAGGCTTGGCCTTACAGCATTCACATCCAAGGGATATTGCTATGAGGTCTTGCACGCTCGAAGCTCCCCTTGTGAGGATTGTAAGAACCTGTATGTGAAAAAAGATAAGGTCAGCACTCATGTACGAAGAAATGCAGAAAGCAATACGCTGTATCTTGTCCGTGAGAAAGCCTTGCTCTTTCAGGGAGAACGGGTAAAGCTCGCCGTCAACACTCCCATACCCCAAGCTTGGATGGATTTTTTGTTGGAACGTGTCGGCATTGCCACCCTTGAAAGCTTGCCTTGGTGGTAGGCGCGTCACTCTTCGGTAGCTAGAGAGACCATACTTCTCATTTTACGGTTGCTCATATGCAAGGGCTTGCCTTGATTGAGGATATCTTGCTCTGCTTTGTTGACTGGAAACTCTAAAATATGGTAGTGTACTGAGAACCTCTTTATCCGCTAGTTAGGCGGATCATTTAGTCCGTAAGGAGGAACCATGAGAAATTATGAGTTCACTATTATCTTCGATGCAAACGAAGAAAAAACGCAGAGTGGCTTGGAACTAGTAACCAGCCTTTTTGAAAAAGCTGGGGTAGAGATTACCAAGCAGGACGATATGGGCGTAAAATACCTCGCCTATGATATCAAGAAACAGGAAAAAGGCCATTACGTCTACTTCGAAATGAAGGCAGACCCTTCCTCTATCATCGGATTTGAGAAGGATTTCTTGCTGAGCACTTCTATTTTGAAGTTTCTGTTTGTCAATACAGAAAAATAAATCTAAAAGAATTGGAGCATAAGCATGGCAAATGACTTGAACGTGATCGCTTTGGTTGGCCGTCTTACTCGGGAAAGCGAACTTCGCTATTCCAGTGGCGGTATGGCTATCTGTAGTTTTTCTCTCGCTGTTAACCGTAGAAAGAGGACGGCTGACAACAAGTGGGAGGATGAGGCCAACTTCTTCAATTGCACCCTGTTTGGAAAGAGCGCTGAAGGCCTGAACCAGTATCTGGAGAAGGGCAGACAGGTTTCTATCCAAGGTGAACTGAGGCAGAGCCGTTGGGAACAAGATGGACAGAATCGTTCCCGCGTTGAGATCGTAGTCAATTCGTTGCAGCTTCTAGCCAGCTCTGGTGGTGATCGTTCAGAAGGCCGTCGTACCGACAGCCCGGCGAAACCACAGGGATCATACGCCCCAAGAACTCAAGCTCCCCCTTCGATGCCCGATATGGACATTGGCGGACCCGAGCAGTTTGATGACGACCAGATCCCATTTTAATATCCTGCTCAAAGCAGAAACTAGATTTTAAGGAGAAAAATTCATGCGCGATGACGATAAAGATTCCGATAGAGGTGGTAGAGATAGGCGCTCAAGCGGTGGCGGACGCAGACCAAACTTCAGAAAGAAAGTCTGCAAGTTCTGTACCCAGAACCTCACCCCTGATTACAAGAACCCTGAACTGCTTCGCAGATTCATTACTGAGAGAGGTAAAATTCTTCCTGCTCGCATAACTGGTTGTTGTGCAAAGCACCAGAGATTCGTTACTAACGAGATCAAGAAGGCCCGCGTACTCGCATACCTTCCTTTTGAGAAGAAGTAAGTTTTGTTAGACGTTATGAATCAGAGTGAAAAACAGTTGATGATCAAGGCGGCCTTGGTGACAGGAGTGAGTTTCGTACTCTCTCGTTTCATGCTCGGCAATTTCCTGTTCACCATACCGCTCATGGTTCTGGCGCCAAAGATTTCCGATCGCAGATATGCATTGGTCCCCGTAGCGGCTGTAGCGCTGCTCACGCTGATCGTCTCCCTGTTCCAAGCGCGCGGTGCGCTTTCGGAAAGTGCAGGAAGATTGCTGTTGGTCATCGGATTGTTCATTCCTTTTGTATTGTTGGTCGCTTCCGCCGTTTGGATTTATCTGGACGACCAACGGACAATGGTACGCTATCTCGCATCCTCCGCCTTTGGCGTGGTTGTTTCGATAGGGTTGGTTATCTGGCTTTCCAGTGGTTCTGAACTAGTTGCAGAGGTCGATGCTATGATGCTCGAAGCCTTCCGCGCCTTGTTCGTACAGTTGGATGGTGGCTCCGGAACTCTCTCAGCGAGAGATCTGGAGAAGGTTTACCGCTTGTCGGTGATGGTCAGTGGATCTGTTCTTGCTCCCCTTTGTATGGGACTGGTAGGATTTGCTTCCTTCATGGCTATGAGTTATTTAGGACGAAACAGTGAGGACTTTTCAAAACGAGTCGCCACCTGGTCCGTTCCGTATGAAACCCTCTGGGTGTTTCTCGGATCGTGGACAGTGGTCATGTTCTTGATAGTTTTCAAGGCTCCTTTTCTGGGACGTGCCCTGGCATTGAATGTTGCCTTGGGTGCTTCTGTACTCTACGCTGTACAAGGGGGGGCTATTGTAATGCACTTTGTGCGTCGCAAGGGTCTTCCCATCAGTGGTGGACGCTTGATGATGAGCCTGTTCCTGATAGCTTTCTTGGTACCTGGTTTGAACATAGTGGTTGTCTTCCTGTTACCCCTGCTAGGGGTCTTGGAGACTTGGATAGTATTTAGAAAAGACGAGTAAGGAGTTTTCATATGAAAATCATTCTCAATCAGGATGTCGTCAACCTCGGAGAAGAGGGAGACGTTGTAATTGTAAAGGATGGGTATGCCCGTAACTACCTGTTACCCACCAAAGCGGCTGTATTGTTCAACAAGACAAACATGTCTTTATTTGCCGCTCGTGAAAGAGCTATTCAGAAGCGAAAAAATGAAAAGCGAACTCTGGCTTCAGACCTGAAGGTCAAGCTGGACGAGACGACTGTCAATTTGGTCCTCTCAGCTGGTGAAAGTGGCAAGCTTTTTGGTTCTGTCACCTCAGCAATGATCCAGGAAGAACTGGCCAAGCTGGGCTTTGTAGTCGAGCGCAAGCGAATCGAAGTATCCTCCCACACAATCAAGATGGTCGGCACCTACACCGTGCGTATCCGTCTGTATGAGGAAGAGAATGCTGAGATTTCTGTAGTAGTCGAGAGCGAAGCTCAGGTAAAGGCCCGTGTGGCTGCTGTTGCCAAGGCTGCTGCTGAAGAAGCAAAAGCTGCTGCCAAGGCCGCTGCTGATGTTGTCAGGACTGCTGCTCTCGCTGAAGATGCAAAGGTTGCAGCCAAGGCTGCCAAGGCTGCAGAGAAAGCTACCGCTGAAGCAGAAGAAGCTACTGAAGTGACCGAGTAATAGTATGGCGTCGAATAGCATGCTTGGACGCGTTCCCCCTCAAAACGAAGAGGCTGAACGCGCTGTATTAGGTGCAATCCTGCTCAATGACAAGGTCCTTGTAGAAGTGACCGACTTTTTGGGCAAGGATGATTTCTACCGGGTTGCACACCAGGAGCTGTTCGGAGCCATCGTTGCATTCCGTCAGGAGAGTTCAGAAACCCTTGACCTGATCACCTTGAGTTCGTATCTCAAGGCCCATGATCTTCTCGACAAGTGTGGTGGACTCTCCTACATATCTACCCTCACCAGTGATGTTCCCACCACTACCAACGCCGCCTACTATGCCAAGATCCTCAAGGCACTGGCACAACGGCGCAAGCTCTTGCTTTTTTCTTCGAAGCTGAAGGACAATGCCTACGACGAGTCGCAGGATATCCAGAAGGTGATCGACGACGGCGAGCAGGCACTCTCCAAGCTCAACAATGAGACTGCAGGCAGTGACAACTACTACAGTATCAGGGACCTGATAACCACAACCATCAGTGACATTGAGGAACGGAGCACCACCGGCATCAAGAACGGCTTTGAAACAGCCTTCGCCCCTCTGGACTCCATAACCGGTGGATTCAAGAAACAGGAGCTCATCATCGTGGGCGCCCGTCCTTCCATCGGAAAGACCGCGTTCGCCCTTTCCATTGCACTGAATATGATCGTAAAGAAAAAGTACCGGGTAGGGTTCTTCTCCCTTGAGATGAGCGCCTCCTCCTTGATGGAGCGCCTGTTGACCGGACACAGTCGGGTCGACTTCTCCCATATCCGCAAGGCAACGCTGAAGCACAGCGAGATGAACTCCATCATCGATGCCTCAGGATCTCTTTATGATGCTGAGTTCTACATCCAGGACACCCCCAACATGAAGCTGATGGAATTGCGTGCCCAGGCTAGGCGCATGAAGCTCGAGCATGACATCCAGGTTATCTTTGTTGACTATATAGGTCTCATCGATGCTGAAGCCGATGCACGCATTCCCCGCCATGAGCAGATCTCCATCATCTCCCGCTCACTCAAGCAGTTGGCGCGCGAACTGGACATCCCTGTCGTCTGTCTGAGCCAGGTTGGCAGGCAAGCTGATGGGGTTGAGCCCAAGCTCGCAGACCTGCGTGACAGCGGCTCGATCGAGCAGGACGCTGACGTAGTCATCCTCCTGCATCGTGATGTAGGTAAGAACCGCACTGACGATGAGGATGAAAGGCGCAAGAACAACATCCAGGAGACCAAGATCATCATGGCCAAGAACCGTAACGGTGAGACCGGTGTATTCTCCCTGGCATTTGTCAGCAATATTGTCAGATTTGAAGAGATGGAGTTCAGCAACAAGTATATTGCAGGGAACAATCCTAACGTCTGATAGAGAGGAAGTGGAGCATATCCGCATATCCTAGAAACACGAAAATACCAAAAACAATGACGATACCGACCAATTGGAGTATCCAATAGGTCCTTGGCTGTATGTGCTTGCCTGTAATCCATTCAACCAAGGCCGTAAGCACCTGTCCCCCGTCAAAGGCGGGCAGCGGCAGCAGGTTGGCAATGCCCAGCGAGATGCTCACCACCCCCAACAGATACCATAGGGCCCTGAAGCCGCTTTTTGTATCGTTCTCCAACCCCAGCGCCGTTATATCCCCGATCATAAGGGCAGCCCTAGCCGCTCCTGTGACCTCTTGACGTACGTTCTTGTTCCCTCCACTGATAAGCAGGCCTAGAGAGGTCAGCGTATCCCTGCCCATCTTGAGGGTGGTCTTGAAGCCATTGGCTAGGCTGAATGGGGAAGCCTTCATCTCCCTGTTCTCAGATGCAAGGGCAAAGTTCCACTCGCCCTTTCCCCGTTCATTCAGATCGGGTCTAAACGAAATGGCTATCTCCTCATTACCTCTTAGGACTAGAAGGTCTGTCATATCCGTATCGAGGGTAAGGGCGACGAGAAGATCGAGGTCATTGCTTACTTGCATGCCATTGGCCTTGAGGATGAGGTCCCCTTTTTTCAGCGATGCATCACGTTCTGGTGTTGCAGGGCGGACACTGCCTATGATGGGCTTTCGTATGACAGAGAGGCCGTAGCGGAAACCCTGTTCAGTCTTTTCTCCAATCACAGGGATGGTAAGAATCTTATCAGAGCGTTCAATAGTAAAGACTTGCACTCCGTCGCTCTCAGCGAGAAGCTCTTCAAGGCTTTCCCAGTCCCGTATCACCTCACCATCCAGTTCAAGTATTAGATCCCCTGTTCTCAGACCCTGGTCAAAGCCCGGGCTCGTCGAAGAGGAAAAGAGGGAAGGGTAGTCGTTGATGGTAGCGATGATGGGCTCTGTCGTCAGTGTCTTGGAGGGTAAGGATGCAAGGACTGTATAGAGCAGTATGGCAAATATCAAATTCAGCAGGGGGCCACTGAGATAGGTGACTATCCTCTTGGCAGGGTGTACTGAGAACAGCGATCCGCTTTCTATATGGGTGAAGACCTTCTCCTTTTGCAGGAGTGCATGGCTGAGGTCATCCGATCCCTTGAGCCGGCAATAGCCGCCGAAGGGTAGGGCGCTGATCCTGAAATCTGTTCCTTTATGCTTGATCCCCCATATCTTGGGTCCCAGGCCAAAGGAGAAAACTTCCACATCGATGCCACAGGCCCTAGCTGAGAGAAGATGCCCTATCTCGTGGATGATTACCACAAGCCCAATGCCCAAAAGCCCAATGATGTATTTGCCTATGAGCAGCCACAGGCTGCTCATAAGAGGCTTCTTGTCAGAATTCTGGCTTCCCTATCTAGGGCGAGGGTCTCTTCAAAGGAAGAGGGGGCCGTTTCCCAAGGTTTTTCCAGGGTTTTTTCAATTGCTCTGATCATCTGAGGATAGGTGCAAGAGCCATCAAGGAAGGTGTGTACGGCTACCTCGTCTGCTGCGTTGAAGGCGAGAGCGGCACTGCCTTTTTTCTCTAGTATGGAGAATGCCAGGGCCAGGAGGGGGAAGCGTGCGTAATCGGGTTTCTCAAAGGTGAGGGTGAGGTTGGTAAAGTCCAGAGGAAGCACCAGGCTCACCCCATTCCCAGTCAATGCATTGACGATGGGAAGCGTCATGTCAGGCACTCCCATCTGTGCATAGACAGCTCCATCGACTGTTCGGATCATGGAGTGGACGATCGACTGGGGGTGGATGACCACCTCGATCTTATCCGGCGGTAGGTTGAAGAGATAGGAGGCCTCGATGACTTCAAGGGCCTTGTTGGCTAAGGTGGCGCTGTCTATGGAGATTTTCTTGCCCATTTTCCACGTGGGGTGGGCCAGGGCTTGCTCAACGGTAATATGGGAGAACTTATCCTTGTGCAGGGTCCTGAAAGGACCGCCGCTACCGGTGAGGATCAAGGAGTCGATCTCATGGAGATGACGACCCTTCAGCAGTTCTGCAAGGGCGCTGTGTTCGCTATCGACGGCGATGATCCGGCTCGAATGCTCCTTTGCTAGATTGAAGAGATAGGTTCCGCCACATACAACGCTCTCCTTGTTTGCCAAGGCTAGGTCAAAACCCTGTTGTATGGAGAGAAGGGAAGCCTCAAGCCCTGCAAAGCCTGCGATACCATTGAGTACGATGTCAGCATCGAGGGATGAGAGCATATCAGAGAGGTTGGTGAAGGTATGGAGGTTTTCATGGGACTTTGCCCTGCTACTGGTAAGGCATATCGTAGTGCAACAGAGTTCCCTGGCCAATGAGACCAAAGCATCCTCATTGCTGTGGGCTGAAAGGCCAACCACAGAGATATCCATCTTTTTGTCGCGGATTGCCCTGATGGCAGTGGATCCGATGCTGCCTGTGCAACCTAGGATGACAACCCTTTTCTTCATCTAGAACAGGGTAAGCAACAACCAGTACACCGGTGCACTGGCGAGTAGGGAGTCGATGGAATCCAACAGCCCACCTCGTCCAGGGATGAGGTTGCCGCTGTCCTTTACTTTTGCTGCTCTTTTGTAAGCACTTTCAATGAGGTCGCCTATGTTGGCTGTGACGCTGGTCAAAAATCCAAGCAATAGTGCCTGAGGAAGACTCACCAGGGCCTTGGCCCCTGGGTAGAAAAGACAGAATGCCACTGAAAGGGCTACGGTGCTCAGCGTTCCCCCTATGAAGCCTGCAACACTCTTGTTGGGACTGACCTTGATGATTCCTTTGTTGTTCTTTCCCAAGGACATGCCAAAGAGAAAGGCAAACACATCATTGCCAAAGACAAGCAGGAAGAAGAGCAACAGGAAGGCTGATGCTTGAGGCAGCGCTGTAAGGCGCATGATGAAGGTGATTAGGAGTCCTGGATAGATAAGCAGCAAGCTTGCCCCGCCGATGCGGGAGAAGGTTTTGGCATACTCATCCTTGGGTCCGGACTTGAGTTCGGTTGTATAGATAGCCAGAGCCATGACGACTAAGGTCAGCTCGAGCAGGGGAAGCTGGGGGAAGAATGCAATTTCAAGCCATTGGGAGAAGGGCAGGAAGGCTGCCGTCCACGAGGGGAAGTTTATGCGAGTCCCCTCAGCCTTGAAGTAGAGCTCCTTGAGCTCCATGGTGGCAAGGGCCGTGGTAAGCATAGCGACCAGGACAAGTACAAGAAACCCATAGTAGGGCAAAAAGAAGATGATGGAAAAAAGTGTCGGCACTGCAATGACTGTGGTTAGTATCCTTTTACTCAGTGAACTCATTCTACCCCCCCAAACTTGCGTACCCGTTGAGCATAGTCCTTGCAGATCGTCTGGACATCTTCTGCCTTCCAGTCTGGCCAGAGCTTTTCGTAAAATCCAAGCTCAGCATAGGCACTGTCCCACAGTAAGAAGTTGCTCAAGCGCCTTTCATTAGCGCTACGTACTATCATATCGACCGGTGGTACATGGGGCAAGTCCAAATGGGACCTAATGTCGTCTGCGTCAATATTCTTTTGGGGATTTTCTGCAAGACAGCGGTTGAAAGCCCTGCATATTTCATTTTGCCCGCCATAGTTGATGGCGAGGATACAATTGATGCTTGAGTTGTTCTCTGTAGCCTTCACTGTTGAGGCGATGACCTCTTGTACGTCCTTAGGCAGGCCTTCGATATCACCACAGACTAGGATGCGTATTCCATGCTTGTGATAAAAGGAGAGTTCTCCATGGAGCTTGGCGACCAAGACATGCATGAGGTAGGAAACCTCCTGCTTGCTTCGTTTCCAGTTCTCTGTGGAGAACACATAGAAGGTAACGAACCCGATGCCAAGCACCGAGGCCTCATTGATAACTCTCTTGAGTGCCTTAAGACCCTCAAGATGGCCTGCTGTACGGGGGAGGGCACGTTTCTGTGCCCATCTCCCGTTCCCATCCATTATGATGCCAAGGTGCTTGGGGACAACGGGTGTTACTTCCATCTAGATATCCATGATCTCCTTCTCCTTGGCATCTGAGAGTGTTCCCACCTCAATGCTGAAGGAGTCTGTCAATTTCTGGATTTCTGCCTCGGCATCCTTTTGTTGGTCTTCGCTGATATCACCGGACTTCTGCATTTTTTTCAGCTCGTCCATAGCTTCGCGACGTACATTTCGGATGGCGACCTTGGTGCCCTCTGCTGTAGCCTTTGCAGTCTTTACCAAAGTCTTCCTTCTCTCCTCATTCAAAGGGGGGAAGTTGAGGCGGATAAGCTTTCCGTCATTGTTTGGGGGGAGACCGAGGTCGCTCTTGAGAATGGCCTTCTCGATTGCTGAGAGGACACTCTTGTCCCATGGCTGGATGACGATCATCCTGGCTTCCGGAACACTGACAGTTGCAACCTGGTTGATAGGAGTCTCGCTGCCGTAGTATTCGACACGAATCTTATCCAAGAGGGAAACGGAAGCGCGTCCGGTTCTCAATGAGGAAAAGTCCTTTTCAAGACTTTCAAGACTTTTTTGCATTTTGCTTTCGCAAGTTTCTAATACCTGTAGCATACAAATCTCCAATAGGACAACCGCTCACAGCTGTGAGCGGTTGGTATAGATCGATGAACGTTAGACTTCGCAGGAGGCTGAACCAGCAAGGACATAGGTGAAACTTGAGATTTCAAGCTTTCCACCGACAGCCTTGCCAATTTCCTTAGCTTTCTGTTCCACAGTTACAGAGTCATCCTTAACGAATTTCTGCTGTAGGAAACAAATCTCTGCAAGGTGCTTGCTGAGCTTGCCTTTGACGATACCCTCGACAACCTTTGCAGGCTTGTCAAGAAGTGCTGCCTGGGCAGTGAAGATCTCAGTCTGGTCTGCAACATAGGCAGGATCGACAGCGCTTGAGGTGAAGTAGGAAGGAGTGAAGGCAGCGACGTGCAGGGCACAGTCGTTTGCAAATTCCTTGACCGCCTCATCATTGGCAAGAGCTGGTTTGTCGGTCTTGAAAATGACGACAGCACCAAGGGAACCTTTGCCGTGGACATAGCTGGAAGCAAATTCATTCTCACCAAGGGGGATGACAATGACCTGTTTGAGGGACATGTTCTCCTTGATGACAGTAATCAGGTCATTGACCATGCCATTGAGCTCGTCGTTGATCTCAGTGTAGCCTTTTTCCAAAACCACGGTGAGGATGTTCTCACCAAGTTCAGCAAACTGTGCGTTTCCAGCAACGAAGTCGGTCTCACAAGAGAGCTGTACGATGACAGCCTTGTCATCAGTCACTCTCACAAAGACACGACCGTTATTGGTTGCCCTGTCCTGTCTCTTGGCGATGGCAGCTAGGCCCATCTCCTTGAGGAACTTGTTGGCAGCATCGAAATCCCCATCGGACTTCATCAGTGCCTTCTTACAATCCATCATGCCTGCGCCAGTGGCGTCACGCAATCTTTTTACATCTTCAGCTGTTATAGCCATGATTTGCTCCTTAGTCCTCGTAGAGGGTCTCTTCGTCGACGGTGATTGCACTCTTGTCGTCAGCGACCTCTTCCTCTACAACGGGCTCGGTCACCTTGACTGGCTTTTCTACAAATTCGGTGATTTCAGCACCCTCTTCTGTGGAGAAGACAACCTCTTCCTCAACTTCCTCTACCACTTCCTCAACGACCGTCTCGTCTTCATTTCCGAGAGTCTCGATGATCTGGATACCGGCTTCGTTGTCAGCATCGATTACCGCATTGGCAATGATTTCGACAAAAAGGCTGATGGCGCGGATGGCGTCATCGTTTCCAGGGATGGGGTAGGTGATGTCGGTGGGGTCGCAGTTTGTGTCTACGACAGCAATGACTGGGATACCGAGGCGCTTTGCCTCTGTGACAGCAATAGCTTCCTTCTTGGTATCGATGATGAAGATTGCTCCGGGGAGATCCTTCATGTCCTTGATACCACCAAGGTTCTTCTCAAGCTTGGTCATCTGCTTGGTCAGGATGGAGACCTCTTTCTTGGTAAGGGATTCAAAGGTACCATCATTTTGCATCTTCTCAATCTTCTTGAGGGTGGAGATGGACTTCTTGATGGTTGAGAAGTTGGTCAGCATTCCGCCGAGCCAACGGTTGTTGATATAGGGCATTCCACAGCGCTTTGCTTCGGCTTCAATAGCCTGCTGAGCCTGCTTCTTGGTGCCGACGAACAGGACACTCTTGCCCTGCTTTACGACTGCACGAACTGCGTCATATGCTTCGACGATACAAGCAGAGGTCTTCTGCAAGTCGATGATATGGATTCCATTTCTCTGGCTGAAGATAAAACGAGCCATCTTTGGATTCCATCTTTTGGTCTGGTGACCGAAATGCACGCCTGATTCTAGCAGGCTTTTCATGGTTACTACGGACATAATCCTCCTGTCTGACAACACAGCTGTACTACGTACAATGCTTGTGCGTCACCCTTCATCTATTACTCACCCTCGCAAGGGCGGATATTCTGCGCCATCACTAACGGGCACAGTTGCAAGCAGTATTTCAGAAATCTGCAACAGTGGCAACCCTATAACCGTTGCAATATCACCTTCCACCCTCTCTACGAGCTCTTTTCCCCGTTCCTGGATCCTGTAGGAGCCTGCGGCCCCTCTCCACTCCCCAAGGTCGAGATATTTCTCGATAGTTTCATCATCCAACGCCTTGAACAGGACAAGGGCCTCATCACAGCCATCATAGACCTTGTCCTGGTACCACAGCGCCCATCCCGAGTGCACCACTTGAGCCTTGTTATTGAATAGGCGCAGTTGTGTCAGGGCCTCCTCTCGGTTCTCAGGCTTGCCGATGAGCAGCCCTTCACACGAGACTAGGGTATCGCACGTGATGACAACTCCCTCATACTGGGTATGCAAGGACATGTACTGCTGAAGTTTGCGTCGGGCCAGCAGGTGGACAGCCGTTGCCGGATCGCTCTCCTGATGGCTCTCGTCACAATGGGTGGGCTCTGTGACAACCCTGAGCCCCAGGTCCTCCAACAGGCGCTTGCGTGCCACTGACTGGGAAGCCAAGACCACGCTCGAGAAGAAATCCTCCAGTCTAGCCAAGCTCTGCCTCCAAATCTTCTGCCTCTTCGTTGAGCAGTAGCCAGGACTCCTCACTCGCTTCCAGCTTTTTCGCAAGCTCTGCCTTTTGTTCGACAAGAGCTACTATTTTTACCGCATCGCTGTAGTTCTCTTCCAAGGCCATGCTGTGATCCAGTGCGGTAATCTTTTGCTCCAGCTTTTCATGCTTGCCTAGCAACTGCTCACTTTGACGTCTCAAGGTTGCCAGACGGTTTTTCTGTCGGTTGGCTTCCTTGTAAGAGAGAACGGCACTCGGGGCTTCTGTCTGGATTTTTTCTCTGTTTTGCTTTTCTTCCTCCACCTTCTCCTTCTCCTCGAGCTTGTAGGAGAAGTAGGAGTAGTCGCCATCGAAGAACTCGGGGGGGTCTGTATTGGTGAGATAGAGGATCCTCGTCGCTATATGCTCGATGAAGTGCGCATCATGGCTGACAAAGACCATGGTCCCGTCATAGTGCTCCAGAGCCTTGAGCAACATCTGCTTTGCATTGATGTCCAAGTGGTTGGTCGGCTCGTCCAGGATAAGCAGGTTCACCGGGTGCAGCAGGATCTTGAGCAGTGCAAGGCGGCTGCGCTCGCCTCCGCTCAGCACCGAGACACTCTTGAACACATCATCGCCACTGAAGAGAAACGAACCCAGATAGCTGCGCAGCTTGGGGATGTCTGCTGTGGCAGCTATGCTGCTGACCTCCTCAAGGACAGTGAGGGTGGGGTCCAGCGTCTTTTCTGTATCTTGGGCAAAGTAGCCTATGCTGACTCCGCTTCCTTGGCGTATGACACCACCGTAGGTGTTGTCATCGCCGCAGAGCATCCGTAGCAGCGTGCTCTTGCCTGCTCCGTTCTTACCGGTCACCGCAAGCCTTTCGTTGCGGTTGACCTGAAAGGAGAAGTCATCAAAGATGACCTGCTGGTCATACTGCTTGGTCAGGTTTTCCACCATGAGGACGTCGGTTCCGCTATGGGGGGCGGGAGGGAAGGTGAAGGAGAGCTGTTTCAGATGGGAGGGGACTTGCACTATCTCCATCTTTTCTATCTGCTTGATCCTTGACTGCACCTGCTTGCTCTTGGTCGCCTTGTAGCGGAACTTGTCGATGAACTGTCCGGTCTTCTCCAGCTTTTCCTGCTGCTGCCTGTAGGCAGCCTCAAGCTGTGCGATCTCCAGCTCCCTCTGCTCGAGGTACTTGCTGTAGTTCCCGCTGTAGCGGGTGAGCTTTCCGCCGAAGAGCTCAAAGACCTCGTTCACACTCTCATCAAGGAAGCTCTGGTCATGGGAAACGATCATGATGCCACCATGGTACACCTTCAGATAATTCTTCAGCCAGTACCTGGCCTCGATGTCCAGATAGTTGGTCGGCTCATCGAGCAACATGATGGTGGGATGCTCGATGAGCACCTTTGCCAAGGCTATGCGCATCTGCCACCCACCGGAAAATTCCAGGCACTGGCGGTCGAAGTCCGATGCCAGGAAACCCAGACCGGAGAGTATCTGCTCGATCTTCTCCTTGCGCGAGAAGTATCCCTCATCCAGCAAGGCGTCCTGGATGGCGGCCAGGCGCACCAGAAGAGGGTAGGTGTTCTCCTCCTCGGTAGAGAGGGCGAGCTCCTGTTCCAGATGTTTCTTTTCTGAGAGCATCCCATCAAAGCGCTCATAGCCGCGCTCCACCTCAGAGTATACGGATCCCTCCTCAAAGAGGATGTCGCTCTGTGGAAGGTAGGAGATGCGAAGGTCCTTTGTCTTGCTCAGATTCATGCTGTCCGCAGCCATCTGGCCACTGAGCACTTTCAGAAGCGTAGACTTGCCACTGCCGTTGCCACCGGCTAGTGCGCTACGGCTTTTTTCTGTCAGGATAAACGACACATCGTCCAAAATATCCCTGTCTGCAAATGCAAGGTGCATGCTTTGAACCTGCAACGTTGCCACTATAGTGCCCCTTTATGTAAACGGAGGTTGAAATACCCGTTATTTGACGATATGATAAGCTTAACACAAGCATGTGTTCTAGGACAATCCACCCGACTCCAGGAGGTTTACAGTGCTATGCCTTACCCTTACCGGCTCTACCCTAGAGGAGAACCGGGCTTTGGTGGAACAAAACAGGACGTGGATTTCCCTTGCTGAGCTCCGTCTCGATCATCTCAATAGGGATGAGCAGAAAATTGCCTCGTCCTTTCCCTCGACGGTAGACCTGCCCATCATCCTGACCTTCCGTCGTAAAAGCGATGGGGGATTGTGCACGCTAGGCGAAAAAGAACGGTTGCAGACCTTGTATGAGACAGCTAAGGGCGACTATGCCTATGTCGACATCGAAGAGGATGTGAAGAAGAGCGACCTCAAGTTCAGAGACTCCATGTTTGAGCAGAAGGTCGACCTTGAACGTATGCTCAGAGAACGTGGGGTGAGGATCATCAGGAGCCTGCATGACTTTACCTGTGTGCCCGCCGACATCTATGGTAGAATTTCCAAGCTTGCATCCAAAGGCGACATCCCCAAGGTGGCCGTCACTCCCAAGAGTATGATAGATATCATCTCCCTTTTCAGGGTGCAGGCCGAACTCTCTGACATCAAGGATAAGATAATCATCGGAATGGGGGATTTCGGCATCTGTGCGCGTCTTCTCTACAAGAAGTGCGGCTCGATGCTCACCTTCTGCTCCGATACCCAGGCCGCTCCCGGCCATCTTTCTGCAAGGACGATGAGCGAGCTCTACCATGCCGACAAGGTGGACGAGAAGACCCATGTGTTCGGCATCATAGGCAATCCTGTCTACCATACCGCCTCCCCTAGGATCCACAACCCGGGCTTTGAGGCCATCCACTACAATGCAATCTACGTACCGTTTCTCGTCGATTCGGTGCGCGCCTTCTTCAAGCTTGCTGAGATGCTGCAGATCCACGGCTTTTCTGTGACAGTACCCCACAAGAGAAACGTCCAGCCCTACCTTGGGCGGATAACACGTGAGGTAAAGCAGATCGGCGCGTGCAACACGGTGACTAGGATCCAGAACATGTGGAAGGGTACCAATACTGACTACTATGGCTTTCTCTCTCCCATCGCAGATGAGATCGCCCAGGAAAATATACGCACAGCCCTTGTCATAGGGGCCGGAGGCGCAAGCCGCGCCGTTGTCTGGGCTCTGCACAACCATGGCATCAAGGTGACTATCCTGAACAGGAGCCTGGAAAAGGCAAGGCAACTTGCTGAAGAGACTATGAGCAGCTTTGACAGCTTGGAAAACTGCAACCTCTACAGCAACAGCTTCGACCTAGTCGTACAGACGACCAGTGTCGGGATGGCTCCCGATACGGATGAGGATCCTGTCCCTTCCTTTGTCTTCACAGGAGACGAGATAGTCTATGAGCTGGTCTACCAACCAAAAGAGACCCCCTTCTTCAAGAGGGCCACAGAGGCGGGATGCCGTGTCATAGGGGGAGCAGAGATGCTGCTCGAACAGGGCAAGCTCCAGTTTGAGGCATTCAGCGGCTACCACTATCCTCACTGGATACAGCCGGACATCTAGACCAGGTGGTAGCGGAGCTGCCTTACCAGGAATATCTTGCTCACCGGGATGATCTTCACCTCCATATCAGGCATCACCGCAGCTTTCAGGAGCGCTTCCTTCTGTGCCGTATAGGCAACTTCCAGGGCTTGGACGATCAGTTCCTGGTCTGGAAGCATCAGCTGTAGGGCTATGTTCTTCTTCCCCACAGCGTTGCGGCAGAGTCCCACCTTGCCCTGATAGTCGAACCCACCAGCTTCAATTACCCCATTTACCACTTGGGCAACGACTTGGTCCTCTACAAGGATCATCTTTGCCTTGAAGCGCTGTTCAAGGTCGGCACGCTCAGCTTTGCTAAGCTTTGCCGTCTCAATGGTGAGGCGCAGGGTTTTGTCCACCAAAGGGGGCTCTATCTCCTGCATGGAGGGGATGCCGATAGGCACTGAAGCTACCTTGTTCTCCTGTACGAGCTGTTCAAAGAGGGGGTTGTCAGGTGTATCAGCAATTTCCAACCGTTCTCCGGTTCGTTTGGCAGGAACCAGGACCCCGCTCTGTACAAGGATGGCACGCCAAGCTTGTTCGGTAGAGCGTTTCATCAGGAAGGTGTTTGGTGCGACTATGGCAACAATATGGTCTTGTATGCTTTTTAGTTGGGTTAGCAGGCGGGTCAAGCGATCCTCGGTGACAAGTACGATCCCATCATACATGGTTATCTGCTGATAGCGCTCGTGCGTGATGTCCAACATCTTCAACAGGGATTCGCTCATCAGGGGATAGCTGTTCTTTTCCAGATAGTGGTGGATTTCTTCCCATGAGAGGTTGCTGTCCAGGCCCCGGGTGAAGCTTTGGGGCGTTACCTGGTAGCTTGTCTGTCGGTCCATGACTGTCAGGTCGGAGAAGCGGTAGAGGATGTCGGGACCCTTACAGCTGCCGCTGTAGCTGACGGTGTTGTCCGAATCGATGACCAAGGTCGAGCGCCCTGTCTCCTCCTCTATCTGGTTGGCATGCCATATCTCGTCCAAGTTCAGCACCCCTAGGGTGCTTAGCTTGTCCATCAGGGAGAGGTCGTATTCGAGCCCAGTCTTGAGGGCGAGGACCCGCAGCAAGAGCTTTAGAGAAGGGTTGTCGAGGGAGCCTACCTTTTCCAGGATTGCCATGAGGTTGTTTGCAAAGCTCCCTGCCTTGGTACGTTCCTTCTCGGAGAAGGGTTCTGCTATGAGCATGCACAGCAGCTGACGGTCATTGAGGGCGAGCAACTGGTGGGCATTATCGAAGTCTACCGCTATGCGTTTCTCCCCTGTAATGATGTGTTGTCTGCTCAATACTTCCCCGAGCAGGGTAAAGAGTAGCTTTAGCTGTTCGGGCCTGTAGGAGGGGAAGAGGGAACAGTACTCATCCTTATAGGCGAGCTTCTGTTCCCTGTCCATCACGTTCAGGTAGGCACGGACAAACTCCGTTGAGCAGTACGATTCCCCTTGTAGTGCATCCGGGTCTTCTCCGAGCAACGGCTTGAGGGAGCACAGAAGCCTGACCCTCTGTTCAAACAGGGGATTGAAGATCAAAAACCCCCCGTCGTTGATCAGGATCATGCGTTCCTGCAGGTTGGAGACCCTGCGTACCAGCTTACCGTAACTCCATCGGCCTGAGAGCAGGCTGATGATGTTCTCCCCAGTAAGGGGGCCGGCAATGTTGACCAGGCTCAAGATGACCTGATCCATCTCGTCGATGAGAGAGAGTACTTTCTCCTCTATCTCAGGTTGGGATAGAAAATTGCACAGTTTGGTCGTCAGAGCAGGCTTGTGGAACGGGGTTTTGATCAACCCCAGATAGTTACGGACAAGATAGAAATAATTCTCTTCAGAATATCTGTTCAGCAGTGTCTTGAAAGCTTCTTTTGCATCTTCGGTCAATTGGGCCATACCTCAATTTCATAGGAGTATCCCTGCTCCGCAAGGAACTTCTGTCGGTTTGCCGCAAACTCCTCTTCGTTGGAGTAGCGTGTTACAATGGAATAGAAAAAACTTGCACGGTCTTTGGGGCGGAGTATCCTACCCAACCTCTGTGCCTCTTCACTACGGGACCCGAAGGTTCCGGAGACCTGGATAGCTACCGAGGCATCGGGCAGGTCTATGGCAAAGTTTGCCACCTTGCTCACTACCAGGATGTGGATCTCCCCCTCCTTGAAGCGGCGGTAGAGTTCCTCCCGCTTGGAGTTCGGGGTGCTGCCGGTGATGATCGGCAGGTCGAACAACGCCGCAATGGTCTCCAGTTGGGAGATGTACTGCCCGATGATGAGGATGAAGTCATCAGGATGACGCTCCACCAGTGCCTTGACCACATTGAGCTTCAAGGGGTTCTCACTTGCCATGCGGAACTTCTCACGCTTGTTGCCCACAGCATAGGGTATCTCAAGCTCGGTAGGCAGGTCGATGCGAACCTCGTGGCAGAAGGCTTCTGCGATAAAGCCCTGTTGTTGCAGTTCAATCCAGGGAACATCAAAGCGCTTGGGTCCGACTAGGGAGAACACCTCATCCTCGCGCCCATCCTCACGGATCAGCGTCGCTGTCAGGCCGACGCGGTAGACGGCCTGCAGTTCGGCGGTTATCTTGAATACCGGGGCGGGAAGCATGTGCACCTCATCATAGATGATCAGGCCCCATTCGCCCTTGGTCAGCAGTTCCAGGTGGGGGAACGGCCCTTCCTTGTCAGGGCGGTAGGTGAGCACCTGGTAGGTGCACACAGTCACGTCCCTGGGCTCCTTACGTTCACCGGTGTACTCTCCGATCTGTTCGCGGTCCAGGTTCATCTTGTCGAGAATCTCATCACGCCACTGATGGACAGCCGCTATGTTGGTGGTCACTATCAGGGTCTTGGTCTGTAGCAGACTCATGATCTGCATGCCCACCACTGTCTTTCCCGAGCCGCAGGGCAGTACGATGGTTCCATATCCGCATCCCGGCCCCAGGTCGCCAAGCAGAGCTTGGGCCGCCTGTTTCTGGTACGCCCTCACCCCAAACTTATATCCACCCAAGCTCTTCTCCCTCAGTGCCATGGGCACAGGGATGCCCTTTTCCAAGGGGATGCGGTCATCGACAGGGTAGCCGAGCTTGATAAGCTGCAGCTTGATCTCCCCTCGGTTGTATTTCTCTATGAGAAAGGATTTCTCATCATTGGGGACAAGCATCTTGGAGATATTCTTGCGGGCGGCCATCTCCGCCATAATCCTCGCCCCATCGATGGTGAGCAGGTAGTACATCGGGTCTTCGCTTGCGCAGAGAATCACCTTGCCGAAGCGGGAGGCTATGTCGTTGACGTAGAAGAGCACGCTCTCACTGACTGGGAAGCGCGACCAGAACTGGATGCGCTCGGTGATGAAATCACTCTTGATTCCGCTTGAAGCGGCATTCCATAGGGAGATGGCGCTCAATGTGTAGGTGTGCACATGCTCGGGGCTCTTTATCAGCTCACAGAACTTCACCAGGTCGGAGCGGCACGCTTCGCTATCGGGGTGGTGCACATCAAGGAGCATGGTCTTGTCGCTTTGGACTATAAGGGGTTTGTCTCTCATCTCTGCCTTCCAAATGCGGTATACCAGAGGTCGAGCAGCGTGATGGCTACCATCGCCTCAACGACCACCACCGCCCGTGGGCAGATACAGGGGTCGTGCCGACCTTCTATGACCAGATCAGTGGTGACGTTCTCCTTGTCCACGGTCTTCTGGCTCTGACCTATGGAAGCGGTAGGTCTCACCACAGCCTGCAGAATGACCTCCTGGCCGCTGGATATGCCTCCAAGGATGCCCCCGCTATGGTTGGAAAGGAAGCCTTCGTCTGTTCTCTGGTCGTTGAAGGCACTGCCTCGCATGGTGGCGCAGGCAAAGCCGTCGCCAAACTGGATTCCCTTTATGGCACCGATGCTCATCACCGCATGGGAGAGCAGGGCTTGCAGCTTGCCGAACACAGGCTCGCCGAGTCCTGCCTTCAGGCCGGTGATGCTGCACTCTATGATGCCTCCGATGCTGTCCTTCTCGGATCGCACTTCCTCGATAAGGGAGGCCATGGCCAAGGCCGCTTCCCGATCGGGGCAGGTGAGGGCGTTGTCAGTATCATCCCAGTTTCGCTTGAGGGCGATAACCGGGCCGACCTGTACGGTTCCTGCAAGGATGGCTATGCCATGTTGGGCGAGTATCTGTTTTGCCACAGCCCCTGCGGCAACGCGGGCGCTGGTCTCCCTTCCAGAAGACCTGCCACCACCGCGGATGTCGCGCACCTCGAACTTCTTGTAGAATGTCCAGTCTGCGTGACCGGGACGAAAGAGGTCCTTGAGGTTCGAGTAGTCATAGGGGCGATGGTTGGTGTTGTACAAAATCATGGCCAAGGGGGTACCTGTGGTAAGACCCTCATACATGCCGGAGAGGATGACCAACTCATCCTGTTCATTTCTCTCGGTCCCCAGGGGATTTGCCCCAGGTCTGCGCCTTTTCATTTCAGCTTGTAAGGCCTCGAGGTCAAGGCAAAAGCCTGACTCAAGGCCATCGATGATGACCCCCAGGCCTTCGCCGTGGGATTCCCCGAATGTGGTGACGGTAAAAGCCGACCCAAAACTATTGTGACCCATGCAGTAACTCCTCAGAAAGTTTGGAAAAAAGATATGTGGCGCTCTCGTAGATATCGGTATAAGGAGGTAATTCTATCACAATATCAGAGAACTTTCCATAGCGTGCATCCCGACTGCTATAGAGCTCAGAGAAAGAGAGCTCCACATTGTTGGAGTCGAGAAAGGGGGGGACCCCTCCTTGAAGGATGCGTTTGAGTAGAATTTTTTCTGCTACCTTGAGATAGACCATCGTCCCCGATGCCTTGGCCAAGGAGATGAGTCGCTCGTTGTCACAAGCTCCCCCTCCCAAGCTGATGATGGTATTTTTTGGCAGAGGAGTGAGGTAGGCTTGTAGGGAAGCGGCCTCCTGCGCCATAAAGGCATCTTTACCCTCACTGCCGTACAACTCTCTAATGGACAACAGTTCAGGCCTGTCCTTGAGGATGAGGTCGTCGTTGTCGATAGAGCGATACCCTGCCTTCTTGGCAACAAGGCTACCCAGGGTGGTCTTGCCACTGTGTTTTATCCCGCAAAAAAAGAGTATGCCCACCGTCAGGACCTGTCGTACAGGTCGGTCCACTCCGAGCTATAAGCCTGTAAAACAGGCTTTCTTGCTGGAGTGTTGGCGTAGTAGGAGCGCTGTCTTTTCTGCTTGCGCTCAAGGGTGATGCGCTCGTTCTTCATCTGGTAGCGTGCTTCATAGAGGTTCTTGCGAACCTGCTCGAGGTTGTAGTTCACCTTGACAGTCTTCTTCAGGGCAAAGTGGAAGGTCACGATCATTGCATACCAGAACAGGGAGAGAAACAAGGGTTGGAAATCCATATAGGTATAGGCTTCGACCCTAAAGCTCTCGGCTGAGGCGAGCGTATAGAGGTTGATGGCGTTGGGCCAGAGGAGAAATAGGGTGACTATGAGGGGCACCACCCAGTACAGGCCTTGTCGGGAAAAAAGAAACCTGAGGCAGGCTGTAAATGCCAGAAAGTTTAAAAGTAGACAAACAATGGGTAGTCCATACGTCTCAATCATGATGCCTCCGCTTTCCAAGGGTCTTCTGCTATGATATCATAGCTACACTATTTGGGGAATAACTATGGAAATGGTAAAACACGCAGACAAAGAACAGTTGCAAGGGCGCAAGAACAGACGGAAAGGCGATGTACGTGGTGCCTACTACCGCGATACCACTGCGATCATCCACTCATCTCCCTTCAGGCGTCTCAAGCACAAGACGCAGGTCTTCTTCGCCCCGAGCAATGACCACATCTGTACCCGCATGGAGCACTGCCTGCATGTCGCTTCCATAGCATCAACCATCTGTCGCGGCCTTGAGCTCGATACCGAGTTGGCCTGGGCCATCGGCATGGGCCATGACCTTGGACATACACCCTTCGGGCACACAGGGGAAAAGATTCTCTCCAACCTTATGCAGGAAGAGGGGTTCCCTCCCTTCGAACATGAACTGAACAGCTTGCGTGTCGTCGATTTCCTTGCCGAGCATGGCAAAGGCCTGAACCTGACCTATGCTGTCAGGGACGGCATAGTGTGTCATAACGGCGAACACCTGGTGCAAGTGATCAAGCCCACCTTTGAGATAAAGGACCTCGAAACCATTACCTCTCGCAAAGGTCTCATCCCAACAACGCGTGAGGCGGCGGTGGTGCGCTTCAGCGACTCCATCGCCTATATCGGGCGGGACTTTGAGGATGCCACGAGGCTGAACATCATCAGGGCCGAGCAGTTGCCCCCCATAGTCAAGGAACGCCTTGGCAAGACGAACGCCCAGATGATAGACACCCTGGTCAACGATGTCATCGATCATTCCAACGATAAGGACGGCATCTGCTTCAGTGACCACTGTTTTGAGGCCATTGAGGCGATGATAGCCTTCAACTATACAAACATATACAAGAGCCCCCTCTTGGAGGGGTATGAGCGGTATTTTACCCGCCTGATCACCCTGATTGTCGATTACTTGAAGATGCTCAGACAGACCTGTGGCTTTGAAGAGGAGCTCTATGCCTCAGAGAAGAATATGCTTGCCATGGGATTCTTTCACCATCTGGTGGATATGAAGGAGAGCTACCTGGAGCATGATGGATCTCTTGATCGTCTCATCTATGACTATGTAGCGGGGATGAGTGATAATTTCGCCCTTGATTGTGCCAACGAAATCCTCAAGCCCGAGCATCTCAACGATTCCATAACACTTTCGTTGACCGGCAAATGGTTTGATGCCAGATGAGCTACTCCAGCTCCTTACCCAGCTGCTGTATCTCAGCGATGAACTGACCCAGGTCATCGAAGGCCTTGTATACGGCTGCGAAGCGCACATAGGCGACCAGGTTGACCTCTTTGAGTTGCTTGAGCGTCTCGTCTCCGATATCAGCAGAAGTAATCTCGCGCTTGCTTCCCACCTTGATCATGATGGCCTCCTCAATGTTGTGCAGCAGCGTCTCCACCCTGTTTTCACTTATGTCCAGTTTGTCTGTGCAGGTACGTATGCCCCGGCCTATCTTGTGCAGGTCAAAGCGCTCGCGCCTTCCATCCCTCTTGATGACCATAAGGGGCTTGTCCTCTATATGTTCGTAGCTGGTGAAACGGTAGCCGCAGGTATTACACTCACGCCTTCTTCGTATGGCGGTTCCGCTGGCATTCTGGCGGGATTCAAGGACCTTGTCATTCATCTCTTCACAATGGGGACATCGCATGACGTTCCTCCTAAGCAGAGTATAGCTATATAATTGGGGTTTTTCAACATCTAGTGGTATTCCCGCAGTAATTATTGAATTTAAGAGAAAGAAAGCCACTAGACACTGACCAAAGAGTGGATAAACGCCTTTGAACCTTAATACATGCCAAGCAGATGTTTCAGCTCGCGTGTCTTATCTTTGCTCAGATGGACTTTCCCATCATGGGCGAACGTCAGGGCATAGCGACCTCTTCCCCAGGGGATTACCCGCTCGATGCGGTTGAGATTCACCAGTGATTTCCTGTGCGCCCTGAAAAAGACTTCCGGGTTCAAGGATTCCTCCAGTTGGGAGAGACTCTTGTCTATGATGAAATGCAGGCCGTTGGTATGCAGGAACACCAGGTTGTCCTCCGTGTGGAAGAAGTCAATGTTTTCGACATCGATGACCCTGAACTCAAACCTATCCTTTACGCTGATCCTCTTGAAGTAGGTTTTAGGGGCAGAGGTGTCCTCAGCTATCTGCTTGATGTCCTGTAGTGTCTCTGTTTCAAGATGGCTTCCTTCTGGAACCCTGGAAAGGGCTTCAAGGAGGCGATAGTCCTGGTAGGGCTTGAGCACGTAATCGATGGCATTGATGTCAAAGGCCCGTACAGCATGCTCGTCAAAGGCTGTGATGAAGATTACTGCAGGCTTGTGAGTGGTATTCTCCAACACCTGGAAGCCTGAAAGGCCTGGCATGTTGATGTCCAGGATCACAATATCAGGAAGCTTCGCATCGATGAGCTCAACAGCCGCCTTGCCATTGTCCGCTTCCCCAACGACTACGAAATCCTCATTCTCTTCCAACAGGGTCAGCACCCTCTTGCGGGACCTGAACTCATCATCTATTACGCATACTGTCCTTTTCATGATCTTTCCCTTGGTATTGCTATGGTGACGATTAAGCCGCCACCCTCGCGCCTAGTATACGCTATCCTGCGGTGATAGAGAGAAAAAAGTCTCCCCTCAACATTTTTTAGGCCGGTTCCCCTTCCTGTAGCTATCCTGGCATGGTCGAAGTCCCTCTCTCCATGATCCTCAACGCGCATGACAATATTGTCCCTGAAGGAGTCAACTCTGACACGGATTTCTATGTCACCATTGTCCTTGACCCCGTGGGAGACGGCATTCTCAACGATCGGTTGCAATATCATGGGGGGGATATTCACGGCCTTTGCCGAAGGATCCACCTGTATCTCAAAGTGGAGCTTGTCCCCAAAGCGTGCCTTTTCAATGGCAAGGTAGGTAGTAATCGACTCCATCTCCTGCTCTATAGTTACCAGGTTCTGTTTGGTGGAATAGAGGATATACCGGTAGAGGTCTGCCATGTTCTGCACCACATCACGTGCTTCAGAAGGGCTGCTGTCGATAAGCTGGATCACAGTGTTGAGGGAGTTGAAAAGAAAGTGTGGTGTGATCTGGGCCTTGAGAGCTGTTTGCTCTGCAACATCCATCCTCTCACGAAGGAGCGTGTAGTCACGTATTCGTCTTGAGTGGCCAGTGACTTTCTTACAGTAGAATCGGGCTCTTTTCGTATTGTCTTCTGAGGTGGCGACATAGGCGTTCAGCAGGATAGGCACTCGGCTTCCGTTGAGTATCATGACACTGGTAGCTCGATTTTCCATATGCGTAAGGGATGAGAAGATCTCCAGAACCTCCTTGTCTCCAAAGAAGAGCATGGAAAAGCTACTCTCTTTCTGGAGCTGGGCCAAGGTGTCTGATCCCACCATCCGCAAGAAGGAGTCATTTGCCTCTACAATCCCAACCCTGTGGGCAACTACCAACAGCGGCTCCTTTTTCCTTAGCAGGGAGGCTGACCATCGGCTCTTATGCTTCTTTTCCTTGTGGTAGAAGCTCATCGGAGTTCTTCCCAGGACTAGCCGTTCAAGGGCTTCTGCAGAGTAGCTTTGTTGTGCAGTGCCTCGTCCTTGTGACCAGAATGCAACGAGAAAGGTCCCCAGTCCTATGATTGCTACAAGCACGACACTCAAGGCGGAGGCTTTGGAAAGGGCTCCCTGGTCTATGAGGTTCATTATCTGTAGCGAGATGCTGTTCCAGTTCAGGGGGGCTAGAATAAGGGATGCCGAGAGTTCTGTAGCGGTCTTTATGATGCCTATGAAAAATGCTGCAAAGAGATAGGTCTTTATCTGAGGCAGTGTGATCCGGCAGAAAGCCATAAAATCACTGCTCCCAAGGCTTATGGCTATCTCCTCCTTTCGGGGGTCTGAAACGATGAAGCCCGCTTCCAATGTCTTCAGACTATAGGGGAGCCTGCGTATGACAATGGTAAAAAGCAGCAGCAGGTAAAAGGGGATCGTATGGTCTGAAGGGAAGAGCAGGCCATAGGTCCGAAGGACCCCGACAGCGAGGACTATCCCCGGCAAAACCAGGGGGATGATCAGGACAAAGTTGAAAATACGCAGTGTCTTTTTGTGGAACATCATATGAGAGAGTATGAGGCTCATCATGAGTATGATCGCTGTTGCAAGAGCGGCCAAAAGGAAGGTGTCAAAAAATACCTTGGCCGGTGAGAGTATCGAGCGGTAGTTTGCCAGTGTCCAGCCATGGGGAATTATCTCAAAGGACCATATCTTAACGACAGACTGAATACACGTAACAAAGAAGGGCAGCAACAGGACCACTACAATGACGAACACCGCTAGTGTTGCTCCCAGTCTATAGCCCTTGAGCTTGTATATGACCGGATTAATACCAGGGACATATTTCTTGACGGTAAGCTTGAGCAGGCGTGTCACCGCTGCAAGCAACAACAGCGACAGGGCGATGATCCAGAGGCTGAGGATCAGGGCAATCCTCTCGTCATTCAACAGGGAAAGGAAGTTGGTATATATCTCAGAGGAGAGCACTGCATAGCCGCCTCCTATCACCAGAGGGCCGCCGATATCCCCAATGGAGATCAGAAATATCATCAGACCCGATATGATGATATGCGGATAGATACAGGGAACAATCACTTCAAGTATGTAGCGGATGGGATAGACACCCAAAGAGGATGCCGTTTCATCTATATGGCGGGGCACCCCTTGTAGACCTGCTGCCATGATGAAGATTGCATAGGGGATGGAGACAGTCAGCTGCATGATGAGAAGTCCCGGAAGTCCAAAGATATGTGAGGTGAAAAACCCAAGCTTCTGCAGCAACAGCGAGACGACCCCACTTCTTCCATAGAGGGTGATGATGGAGAACGCCATCACAAAAGGCGGGGTGATCATCGGGATGGTAAGCAGGGAGAGCAGGAGCCTTGAGGCGAACAGGTCTGTGCGTGCCAACAGAAAGGCTAGGGGAAGGGCGATAAGCAGTGAGATGGCTGTTGTGAGGGAGGCGAGGGTCAGGGTGTTTTTCGTCACATGAAAGAGGTGTGACCAGAAGTATGGGGGCAAGGGCTCACCTGCGGTTATCGTGGAGAAGAGCCCCCGTATGAATAGGTAGAGGATGGGAAGGATGAGAAACAGGAGTAAAATTACCAGTGGCAGGGAAATAAGGAGGATCAGGTGGCTCGTACTACGTTTCACGCTAAGATCTCCTTATTCCCCAAGTATCTAGTTCAGTTTCCTGATGTTTCGTCCTATCACCACATCTTGTGCTAGGAAATATCCACTCACAGTGAGGCCTTTGTGCAGGTTCGAGGGAAAGTTGCTTCGTATCGGTTGCTCAAACTCAAGGGTAAGATTATCGGAAGTCAGCAGTTCACCCTTTACAAGCCCCCCCAAGTATTCGATGTATTGGATGGTTCCTGAAATCATATTAGCATGAGTTTCTTCTGAATGCTCATCGAATCTGATGTATTGGGGGCGCAGGGAGAGCCAGATATCCAATCCCTGTTCAAACGCTTCCTCAGTTTTTGAGTAGAACGAGTGATTACCAACCTGTATTGTCGTGGTATCGTCCTTATGATCGGATACCTTGCCGTAGAGGATGTTTGATTTTCCGATAAAACCTGCCACAAAATCATTGGTCGGTTTTCGGTAGATGTCCTCAGGGGTCCCCCCTTGCATCAGAACACCCTGTCTCATCACAAATACCTTGTCGGAGATGGAGAGAGCCTCTTCCTGGTCATGGGTGACAAATATTGTGGTGATCGCTAGTGCCTGCTGGATCTTGCGTATCTCTTTTCTGATATTCAGGCGCAAGGCCGCATCCAAGTTAGAGAGCGGCTCATCAAGAAGGAGCACATCAGGCTTGATGACCAGGGCCCTAGCTAGGGCGACGCGTTGCTGCTGGCCTCCGGAGAGCTGGCTTGGCATGCGCTTTTCGTATCCGGTGAGACCGACCAGCTCCAGATACTCGGTGACCCTTTCCAATATCTCTTCCTTGCTTAGCTTTTGTGCTTTCAGCCCATAGGCAACGTTGTTGAACACGTTCATGGTGGGGAATATGGCATAGTCCTGGAACACTATTCCTATGTTTCTCTTCTGAGGGGGAATATCCACCAGATTCTTCTCCCTGAGGAAAATCTTTCCACTAGTTGGAGCTTCGAATCCTGCTACCATGCGCAGTAGGGTAGTCTTTCCACACCCCGATGGGCCAAGCAAGGAGACCAGATCCCCTTTTTCAATGGTTATGGAGAGATCTTTGACGGCTTCGACCGCACCAAAATTCTTTTGCAGTTGCTGAATAATTATTTCCGACATCTCTTTATTTTTCCTTTGCTTTCATACTGTTTGAAATGAATGTCCCGATGCCAACGATGATGATAAGGACAACGCCCATAGCGGCTGCACGGGAGATGAAGCCCTCTTCGACAAAATATGCAATATACAGGGACATCGTTCTCCATCCTGGAGGATTGAGCATCAGCGAGGATGAGAGTTCGGTGACCACTTTGATCATTCCGATGATGACTGCCATGGAGATGGCAGGCTTCAGTTGGGGAAGGATTACCGAGAAAAATGCCTTTACCTCAGATGCGCCCAAGCTCAAGGCAGCCTCTTGCTGGGAATCATCAATCTTGGAGAAACCCGCCTCTATAATCTTCAGGACAAAGGGGAGCCTCCTAATGCTGATGGCTATGATGAGGATATAGACTGAGGAGATAAAATCAACGTCTCCTACAGACACTCCAGCATACGTTTTGAGCAGGCTTACTGCAATGATGACACCGGGGATGGTAAAGGGAAGCAGCGTGAGGTAGCTGACCCATTGCATCGATTTTTTGTTCCTGAACATGTGACCGAAAATGATGCTTGCCACAATCAGCAGGGGCGTCACGGTAAGCAACAGGATGATCGTGTTCCTTATAGGCAGGAAATCTCCAAGCGCTGTGCTATAATTCTTGAACGTAAATGCCCTAGGCAACCAGTCATAAGCCCATATGGTGCCGAACGACTGGATGACGATGGCAACATAGGGAGCCAGGAAGAGAAGTGAGATCAGAGTAAGAGCCACAAAGCCACCCTTGCGCGCCGCTGGATTGCTATAGGTCATCTGCCCAAGCCTGAACCTATGCTTCACATCAGTGAGCTTCATCAGGCGATTGACGAAAAACAGTAGGATAAAAGAGAGCAGCAGTGTCCATGCCCCAAATATGATGGGGATCCTCTCATCGCCCATGTAGGTGATGAAGTTGTTGTAGATTTCTGTAGAAATTACCTGGTAGCTGCCTCCTATGATCAGTGGGCCTCCGACATCTCCGACAGAGGTTAAAAAGACCATCAGGGCTGCCATCAGGATA
>Ga0209414_1000082_pt1 | contig 39738 bp, 69 predicted proteins | sample LakVidmifraction_4_FD_181154 | JGI IMG/M metagenome (GOLD analysis project Ga0209414, IMG submission 181154) | Hypersaline microbial communities from Lake Vida, Antarctica - Brine Hole Two &gt;0.2 micron (SPAdes) (version 2) | ecosystem: Environmental > Aquatic > Non-marine Saline and Alkaline >...
TTGAGCATTTGCAATATAGCCGCCTTATCTTGTATAGTAGCAGTTTTTGTTCTAGTATCCTGTACAATTTTTTCATGAGATTTTAACTCCTCTAAAACTACATCAATTTTGGCATTATGTGTCTGGGCTTTAGAGTTCCTAGACCTAGTGCCTTCGAATACCTCTCTATCTTTAAGTATCTGCGCTTCTAGCCCTATAGCCTGGTCAGCCAATTCCGCATCTACAATCACACTCTCGGAAATATCTGGGTCTATATAGTTTGTTAGCTTCTCAAACTCGGCTACAGCAGACTTGTGTTTACCGTATGCCTGATTTTCTGTTTTAAGTATTTCCAGCTCTTTAGCTTTAAACGTACCTTGCTCACTTTTCACTTTTATGAAAGATCGTCTGTTTACTACTACATCAGCTACATCTTCTGCTGGAATATTTTGCAGGCAGGACTTGCATGTTTTATCCTTACCTTTTTCTTCGAGCGATACTATATCTTTTTTTGCAGCAGCTACCTCGGTACGTAAAACTTTCAGTTCCACTTCTAGGTCTGTTATTTCAGACTGAATAGGCTTCGCTTTATTATAAGTAAGTAGATCCTTATCTATTAAAGCAAGTTCGGACTTATACGTGTTGTTCCTATTTATTTCTTCATTAATCTTTTTAATATTAGCTATATCTAGCTTAACTGCTGCTAACTTATCTACTGCCTCTGTATTAAGAGGTAGCTCAACTTCCTCTGCTTTCTCAGTGAAGTCAAATTCTTTATGGGCTGCCAACCACGTAGTGGACGCGCTCATTTGCCCAGAAATATAAGTCAGTTTAGTACTAACGTCTTTATGCTCTGCTTTGAACGTTTCGTGTAAGCTAAGGTACTCGTCTAGGTTGAATAAGGATATAAGGAATTTCTTTCTCTCTGTATCTGTAGCTTTCAAAAACTGTAAACTGCTTGTGCTACTCTGGTATGTTAATTGTGTGTATAACTTGTAATCAATTCCTAGTATATTAGAGACCTGAGCATATGTCCCTGTGGCTGTATGGCTAGATATATCCTCTCCTGCCTGAATTAAAATCAGTTTTGTACTAGCACCTTTTCTCTGTAGCTTTACTATGTACTGTATATCGTTAGCTGTAAAGTAGACCTCACTAGAAAGCGCACAGCCCTCGATTGCCCTATTAGGTATATCTGCTTTCTTTATACCTTTGCTATTCTTACCAAATAGAGTTTCCTCAAGTATCAAAGGTATAGAACTCTTACCTGAGCCATTAACCCCACATATTTGTGTGAGTGAATCTTTAGTAAAGTCTATCTCATTATCACTACCATAAGAAAACCAATTGTGGAACCTAAGCTTTTGTATACATATCATCAAACACCCCCAGTACTTTTGAAACTTCTAAGCCTGATAAGGACTGAATTTCTTTCAAATAAATTATTAATTCCTCCCTCATATCTTTGTTACCTAAGTCAAGAGTTGCTGAGTACTCTCTAGTTACTAGCTTCTTGTCTATTAGGTCATTTTTAGAATCTACATCTGCTAGCTCTAAACTAGTTCCTTCTATCTCATATATAGTATGATGAAAAGGAGTAGGCACAGCATCAGAAGGGTCACTTATGGTTTTCTTTGCTAATTGTGGTAGGTTTAGTACTATCCACTCATGTGAGTGGTCTTCGGTATCAAAGAGTAAAACCCCAGTCTTGACTTCTTTTCTATGAAAGGAGGTCGTTAGAGGACTACCAGGGTATAATATATTCCTTTGGCTATTTGTGTAGCTATGCAAATCGCCTGCTAATACTGTAGTCCATCTTTTGAAAAACTGTAAGTCTACTTCGGCAACCACATGTGGAGGTATGTCCGCACGTACGTGTGTGCATAGAAGGTCTGAATCTAGTTCAGTGAATTCATCTTTACCTATTTTGTAAAGTTCAGTATAAGGTAAGAAGTCTATTTTTTCTTTACCTATAACTAACTGTGTAGTGCCTAATATTATATTTACTTTTGGGTTTAGGGCTTCTGTAACTGGCTTTAATGTTTCAAAGAATGTGTGTCCTTTTCTAGTAGCTTCATGATTCCCATCATAAATATACGTATCTATAGGCAGGCAGGCAACCAATTCAAAATAAAGCTTTAATTCTTCGAGGTTCGGCGCCTTATCGAAGATATCGCCTCCAAGAATGATTATATCTGCTCTTTCTGCTAGTATACATAGTTCTTTAAAGAACATGGAAAATCTATTCTTCTGCCATTCTTTTGGTACATTCTTCTGACCTACCTTGATGTGCAGGTCAGCAGTAAATAATATCTTCATATTTCTCCAACAAATAAAAAAGCCCCACAAGTAGTGGGGCTTAATTATGTAGTTACTTATTAGTGCCTAGTAAGGGATATCATCGTCTATATCCTTGCTAGGTACCTCTTCCTCTAAAACGTCAACTGCTTCTTCGTCCACATTAGATTCTTCTTCTTCTGGAAGAATTGAACGTTTCAAGAAAGCTAACTGATCTGCTGGAGATTGACGAGGGTAGTACTCTTCAACCGTTTTAGCGGCTTCTACAAGTGCTTTTTCATCTTCTGTTATAGGTTTTTGGTTCTTTTGGCACTTTAACACATCAACAGTATATTCTACGTTGAAAGCTTTAGGCCCATTTTTCTTACGACTAACTACTACGTCCCAGCCAGTTTCTAAGTCTGTTGGATCTCCTAAATCCTCAGAAGCTAAGATAATTTGCTCAAACATTTTCTTTTTAAGCCCCATAGCTTTAACAGTTCCAGTAGCTGGGTCGATGCATAAAACCATGTAAGACCAGCCGCAGTTAATATCTGGAAAGTACTCAGCTACATAATCTTTTTCTACGTTTGTAAATCTTTCTTCATCTCTATCAAAAGAGAGACATTCAATGGGTACGCTTCCACTACCATCACGTGTTCGTACCCAATATACATAGCGTGGTAGAATATCACCAAACATACGAAAGACATTTGAGCCGTCTTTAAATTTGAAGTACTCTAGTTCACCTTTTTTAGCAGAACCGTTTGTTTTATTGAATTTAATCGCCATTCTTTGTTTCCTCTTATTCCCTACTCTGTAGGTACATTTTTAAAGTAAATTAAGCCATTCTTTATTTCTAGCAACTTATTCAGTCTTAGCTTATGAACTGGTAAGTCTGCAAACTCGATTGGAATTGTTTTTATACCTTTAGTGGTATACTCTAAGTAGTCTCGCTTGCCTGCTAGATATAAATACACTATACGTTCGTCTATGGTTGTATTCTTTATTAATTTCTTATTTGTTTTACTATTATAGCAAATATAAGCTTCGTCTTCAAGTAAAAATGAGGGGAGGGGTCCGGCTACTGCGTATGTATCTAAGTTACTAAGTAACTTGCCCTTTATTCGTCTTTCTAAGTGATATAAGATATCTTCACCATTACTTTTAAATGTCTTCAGTAAAGCAGGCATATTATATCGTATTATCGCACTCATAACTGAATCTCTTTAACTTTATAGCCCATATTAATATAGTAATTTAATCTTCCTGCTGCTTGTCTTTTACCTGTAGCACCTCTATAACATATGTCTATCAGTAAAGGTGCTTGCTTACCTTCGTACTCGCGCGTTATACGGCCTATTATTTGCTCTAGCATACCTAGGTTTAAATGACTGATAGGAAATGCTAAGATACAACAACTAAGTATATCTATTGATATTCCTTCTTTGAATATGGAAGTGGTACCATATATAGCATTTATATCGGTGAACACTCTCTTAAGTAAAGCCTTACGATCTTCAGTACCCCCCGTTACTGAAACAGAACTAGGTGTCAAAGAGGCACAGTATTCTAAGTACTCTACTCTATCTCCTAGTATTATAGTTTTTCTACCCTCTGCTATGCACGTTTTAGCTAGGTCTATAACTAAGTGCCTGTGGTCTAGGTTATTGGCTAGAGTATTAATCTTAGTTGCCCAAGGTATCATTCTATTACTAGATAACTCAAAGTCTGTGTAAACCATAGTAACAGTAGGTTTCATTCTATTCTGCTCTTTTGGAATATAAAGCTTTTTACCAAAGTAATCTGGGAGCATTATGTGCTTTTTATCGCGTCTATTTAGTGTAGCAGATAGTCCTACTTTAATACTTGCTTTTGACTTGTCTATTACATTTTTGAAAGTTGTTGCAGGGCAATGATGCGTCTCGTCCATTATCAGTAGCCCAAAGAGACCAGACACATCATTAGCTATCTTTGTAAGGGTTTGAACGTTAGCAATTACTACAGGCTTATCAATCTCTTTAAGCCCACTGCCTATGACTCCTGCTTTCACACCAAACATTTTAAAGTATTCATCCTCCCACTGCTGACGCAGTGGCACATTATGAACCACTATCAATGTTTTTAATCCAAGCTTAGCGGCTATAGCTAGCCCAGTAAAAGTCTTGCCCCACCCTGGAGACGCGTTTATAATACAATCACCTGTAACTAAATCGTAAATCTCTTGTTGATCCTCTCGCAGTACTATATTATTAGCCATACTAGGAAACTTGAAGGTCGGCGCTACCCGCTTATTTTCTATGCTCCAGCCTTTAGGTATTAAATCTGTTCTTCCCGAAGGTATAGTTATTGCTCTCTCGCCTATACAAGTCACATTACAAACTACTTCAGGTAGTGCTTCTGGGTTGGAGGGCTGAAAAGAGTAAGTTAACTTACCTTTTAAAGACTCTAAAAGTTCATCGCTATATGTTAGGTATATTCTATTACTTATTACTGCTTTCATTATAGTCTTTTCTTGAATGGTTTTATATAGTTTTCCTCCAAACTATATAGCATATAATATGCCCCATATTTTACAATACAGGCATATTTATAGGAAATATCATATATATTACTAGGTATGACTAGAGGAGTTGGGTAGTCCCAAAAATGCACTATAGCTTTAGAATTAGCAAAAATAACGCTTTTAATTTGAAAACACAAAATATCACACCTTTTAGTTTTCTGGTACTTAAAGATAGCCCCGCTATTATCTACAAAGGTATCGTTGGTTTTTGCGCTTACTACTAAGTCTCTAGGGTTTTTAACTATGGTCTTAAAGGGATAGATATTGCTATCCCTCATTTTCAACCTTCTAGCACCTATAGTATCTCCTTGAAGGTTTCTATTGTCTAATACATATGATTGCCAGTGTGTATGCACATGTACAATATTGTCTATAGTTTCTAGTTTATTGTACTGCCGCATTTTGAATACTGGAAAAACTATTTCATGTAGCTCCATTATGCTACCAAGTCATCTAAAGCAAAGTTCTCAATTTCTTGATCTACAAAATCATCTATAGGAGTAACGAAGGAATAATCGTCTCCCATCTCTACATCAATACCTACAGCGCTGCCAGGTATCATAATACCCATATCTCTTTGGGTTTCTTCTTTCATTATTTCTAGGTATCTACCTACGTGTTCAAACTTAACTTCTGCAATAATACTGTCGTGTACTAGAGCAAATATCTTAGCATCTATATCTTCTTCTAGGACTCTACGGTGAGTATTAAAAGCCGCAATAAGATTAAGGTCTGAGCTAACTGACTGTATTTGGAAGTTAACACCAGAACGAACTGCATGTCCTGAAACTGCCCTATCATTAGAGAAAGCATTTTTAAGTCTACGCTTTCTACCGAAGAAAGAGTAAAGCTCTCCATGTTGTTTAATAAGGTTTTTCTGTAGGTCTAACCATTTTTTAAGTCTAGGGAAGTTACCAAAGTATTCGTTGATAATCTCTTGTGCTTCTTCTGTAGATTTGCCAATAGATTCTCCTACCTTAGCTGCACCTGATCCAAACAAAATTCCGAATGTCACCGCTTTAGCTGCCTGGCGATGCTCTTTGAAGAGTTCTGCAATGTCTTCTACAGGACAAGTTAAGTTAAAGGCAATCTTAGCCATTGAACTATGGAAGTCTCCTCCCTCTGAGAATACCCTCATTAAGTTCTTATCACCTGATAACACAGCAGCGCAATACATCTCTGCTGTTTTAAGATCTTGGCTTATTATTACATAGCCTTCCTTAGCTTTTATACACCTTTTAACAGTTTTATCATCCCTAGGAAGCTGTTGCATGTTTAACTTACCGCTAGAAGATAATCTCCCTGAGGTAGTAGAACAAAGATTAAAGTTGGTTCTAAGTCGCCCGTCAGTGTCTAAGCCTAGTAAAATCTTATCTAAATATGTAGACTTGATTTTTAACTTTTTCTTGTACTCAGAGATTGCTTTAGGTAGTTCGTGCAGCTCAGCCAGCTCTCCTAGTACTTCTTTGTCTGTAGATATAGCGCCAGTATCCGTACGCTTATCTGGGATAGGAAGTTTTAACCTATCGAAGAATACTTCTCTTAAGTGCATTACTGAGTTAGGGTTGAAGACTTTATTAGTTTCTGCTTCGAACTCTTTTACTACATCAAAGGTATAGAAGGTTTCTTTTAACTTCTTTAGGTCTTCACTAAAGATACCTTGTGCTTCCTTAAGCCTATCAATATCAAAAGGTACGCCATTCTCTTCGATGTCCACTAAGAACTTCATAGCTGGTTGCATTATGTTAGTATAAGCAGCGTTAAGGTTTTCACTTTTCTGAATGTATGGATTAAACATACCAAATAACTCTATAGTAGCTGCAGCATCTATAGCCGCATAGTCTGCTAGAATATCAGGGGGAATTAAGTCATAAGTAAACTGTGCTTGTTTAAGTTTAAACTTTTTACAGTAATCTTTTTTGAAATCATCTAGTACTTTATCATAGTTGCCTAAATCTGTGTACTTGATACTTAACTGTTTTAGTCCGTGTGTTCCTGGAGTTTCATCTAGTAAATAGTGCATCATTAAAGTATCTTCAACTTTATCAAATTTAAAGTCGAAGTGGTACTGTAGCATTTTAATATCGAACTTAGCGTTGTGAAATACACAAGTTTTCTCTAGGAATAACTTCTGCATAGCCTCAGCTACGTATTCATCTACATAGTCTGAATCAATATAGTAACCAAACTTATTCTTATGAGATAAGGAAATACCAAGAACATAACCGTCTCTAGGGTACAGCGCAGTTGTCTCTGTATCTACAGATAAGAACTTGAAAGGTAGAGACCTTAGTTTATTCACTATCTTTAAAGCCATGCCAGAGTCTTGTATGAAATGAGTCTCTGCTGCAACTACCCCTTTGTGGTCTCCTGCTACATAAGCATTAATATTTTCTACTGCTTTTTCAAAAGCAGGTAGGCTTTCTGGCTTAATTTTAGCCATAGCTGGGTTAGTTAAAGGCAAGAACTTCTCCTCTAGGAGAAAACCTTGCGTAGTTGTTATGCCTGTAATCTTGGCACAGAACTTTGCAGCTTCTGCACCTACTAAGATTACAAAGTCATAGTTGTCTACTAAAGTTAAATCTAGCGTAATGTCTTTCTTTAGTATTTTATCTTTTCTAGTATCAGACAAGTGTAAGTTATCGAAATCGAAATCGAAAAAGCTGCTGTATCTAATATTGGTTTTATACTTGTCTATAATAGCCACTTTAGGCATCGTCATATAGTACTCCTTTTAATTCGTTTACATCATCGTGCGATAAGCTACCTGGGTCTACATCGTCCTCTAATTCTATCTCTTCTACTATAAATTCTTTAGATATGTAACTTTCTAAGTTTTTAGATGCTACCCTACCTGCCTGGTCTCCATCATACATTATATAGATTTTTGTAACGCCGCGCAACTTAAAATTCAATAACCTCTGTAAGTTTTCTTTCTGGTTGTCGCGTTTCTTAGTTGCTCCAAATGCAGTACCAAATGTGCATACTGCATTAGTCAGCCCTTTATCGTATAAGTTAAGCATATCAAACATGCCTTCTACTAAAATAATAGAATTGTTTATAGGCTTAGTGTCATAAGGATACAAAGGTACATTCATTCCTGGTGGGTCGAATATATACTTAGGATCAACGTCAGAGTACATATGTCTAGCATTAAAGCCAGCAAGGTTGCCATTCTCTTTTCTAATAGGAAACACAATTCTATCCTCATAGTCTTTGTGAGTAAAGGCTTGAAACTCTGTTAGCGTTTGTACCGATAAATCCCTAAAGGGAGCAAGAAAGGGCTCTGATCCTAACGGTATTGTAAAGTTGTCCTCATACATTTCCCTTATCTTACTTTTTAGCATTAGCACTCTGCTATCCAGCATAGACACCATCACCCCAAAATGCTGGTAGATATTGCCTGAGTGTCCGCAGGCTAGACAGTGAAATATGCCTGTTATTTTATCTACCCTTTGGGACGGATTTGAGTCATCATGTTCGGGGGACAGACATTTTATTAGGTAGTCTCCTCCACTAGCTCTGTACTTTACACCTTGTTTATTTAGTAACTCCTCTACGTTCATACTCTTAGCCCTTTTTTAGAATGGTATATCATCATCAGACCTTTTAACTTTCTTTCCGCCTATTGATTTCACTTTCTTACCATCAGGCTCATCGTCTCCCATAGTATCTATAATATAGTCTTGTGGGCTAATACACAGAGATTCCCACTCTATTCCACTAGCGAACTTAGTAGGTGGAATATTACGTGCTTTAGTAGTTTCAAATGCAATATGGTCTTTACCAGCTTTTAAAATTACTGCTATATCCACAGCATCAAGCAGTCCTTTTGAGAACCTAGCCTCACCAGTTTTATCAATTTGGTAAGGTGCTACTATAACTATATTATGCTTTCTAGCAAGGTTCTTAAGTCCTTTAGATAAAGTAATCTGTGATTGCCAGCTATAAATATCCTCTATTTCAATCTGGTTAACATAGTCTACTACTACTAACTTCAGTTTTTCTCCAGCTTGAGACTTTAACTTTTGTATATTCATATCTATATCAGCTAAAGTCAACTGCTGGTTATCAATAATAACCATCTGATTTTCGGGTTTTAGCTTCTTAGTTTTTTGCAGTTCTTTTTCAAACGCTTTATAGTCTCTATCTTGTGTAAATTTGTCGTACAAAGCATCACTATCTAAGTACATATCCTTAAGCACTTTAGCTACTCGTCCATGTTCTACGTCACTAAGGTTATTCTTTCTAATAGCTGCGAATTTAACACCAGCTAAAGAAGATAACATTCTCCAATATATTTCTTGCGCTCGCATTTCTATACTAAACAAAGCAGAAGTATTCCCCTGCATATATTGGTTTAGTACTAGTGCAACCGCTACTATAGACTTACCAGACCCGCGCTCTCCACCTATAAGTACTAGTTCTGTAAGTGCAATACCACCAGTAATGGCATCGAAGGAATTATTAATTCCTAAGGGCACTCTTAGTCCTAGCTCTTCATCTTCTGCTAAGCTTAAGTCTGCCACAGTATAAACTTCCTCTGCAATATGTGTTTTTTCTTCTAAGTAGAAAACTATGTCAGTTAATGCCCTTTTTATTTCTTGGGTATCCATAGCTGTTATAGTATCTAAAAAAGTATCCAACTTAGTTAGTGTTTGATCTTGCGTATACTGGTCTATTAAGGCTCCTGTTAGAAGTAACCAGTCTATATCTTCGGGCACCTCTAAAGCTTCTAGCGATTTAATATTGTTTTTAGTTAGCCCATCCCTGCTAACTAATAATAAATCATAGAAGGAAGGAAGGGCATTATGTTTTGTGTAGAACTTATTTATAGCTGTATAAATATTAACGTAGCCAGCCCCAAAAAATGAAGGCTTTAATTTAGGGAATATTTCAAGGGCTTCGGAAGGCACAGATAGCAGCTTATGTAATACTATTCCTGAAACATCTGTAGCCATTGTTTACTCTTCTTCTACTAGTTTTGACTCATTGTCAACAATGAGCTGGTTTAAAATAGTCTCTACCTTATAGAAAACTTCCCTTCGCAAATCTACTAGTCTGTCTTGGTAGAGAAATTGTCCATCTTCGAAAAATGACTCTACCTGCCTTCTAGTTATTAGCTCCTGAAGCCCGAAGTATATGTGACTCTCAGGGCTATCCCCTGTAGGTCTTATAGTTACGTGCGCTTCGCTACCGTATAAATGTTTTAAGTTTTGCGATATTTCTTTGGCGGTTAGAAACTCTCTATCTTCAAAAGTTACTGATACCTGCATCTACGAATTCCCCCTCACTTATTTCTATGCCTTTAGCACCTACTATCTCTGCTCTAAAGTAATGCCCTTTCAGATAACTTTTTAAAGCTTCTATATCGTAAAAAGCGCCTAAACAAAATAGGTCCCCTTCTCTAGACCTTATCAAGCCCATCACCGCTTTTACACTGACAGGTTTATTAATCAAATCTAGTTCTGTTCCTGCTATACACGAACCATCAGTTTTCCACTTACTAACTACCCAATCATCCCTTAGCATTTCAATTTCACCTACAATAGGGTATAATTTGTCTGCTCCGTTATAACTATGTATTGTTACCTTACTTCCAACCTTAGTTTTAAAAGGCTTATTCTTATCGAACATTATATTTTCTCCAGAGCGAAAAAAGCGGAAGAAGGAAATTTGTACTCAAAACTCCTGCTCCCGCTTATTTAGTTTAACTTAGTGTTGTTTGCTTACTACGCTTTTTCTGCGATTTTAGCCGCACGTTTAGCACCATCGTAATCTTTTGCTTTTAGCTCCCGATGTGTTAGCATAGTTTTAACACCACGCTCTGTTTTATCAATGCTAGTAGCTATTTCTGCTACTGTTAATTCAGTAACATCTAAGTCAACAAAAGGATCTGCTACTGTTTTAGAGGCTACATCACGTTGCTTAGGTATATCCATTCCATGTTGGCGATTTAAGCTAAGAGCTTTACCACGGATAGAGCGGATATCTTTATCAAGTGCTTCTGCGATATCTTCAATGTATGCGCCCGCTTTAGACATTTTTACAAATGTAGCTTCTTCAGCATCTGAGTATTTTTTAGCTACTTCTTGCTTAGGTGTTGGTTTAACATGAGAAGTTAATTCCATGCTAAGTAATTTACCTTGAATAGATTTAGCACCGTGAGAGCCGTCCAATACTGTACCTGCAATTTCAGCATAAGTATAGCTACCTGAGTTGCTTTCTACGAAGTCACGTAAAGTAACTTCTTCTGCTTCTGTAAAGCTTTTTGTACGTTCTTTAACAGATGATTCAACTACGTAACCCATTCTACGTAATTTAGCCGCTACTGAGCGAGCTGATGTGTCTAATCCTACTGCTGCCGCTTCTGCTGCTGCATTGGTGATTTCTACACCAGAGTCTGCACCTACTAAGCCAGTTAAAGTAGCTTCGCGTTCTGCATTCCATTTTGGTAATGTTGTTGACATGTTTATTTTATCCTATTAATTAATTCGGTTAATGATACTATTTCGATTCCTAGAGACTCTGCTTTCTTCTCTTTGCTAGAACCTTTGTACTCTTCACAGACTAGATAATCTGTTTTAGCTGTGACAGAGCTTCCAACTTTCACACCTGCGCTATTTAGAAACTCTTGTATTGAGCTTCTAGTATGTCCTTCTATCTTTCCAGTACAACAAACTGTTAAACCTGTTAGTTTTATACTATCTAAAGTAACTGTTTGTTTCGTTGCTGAAAAATTAAAGTCTATACTTTTATACACAGGGTACTCGCCAGCTATCCAGTTCATTAGACTAGCCGTTGCTTTCTCTCCTAAGCCTGCTTCTTTGCAGATTAGTGGAGTAATCTCTTCTATTGAAGATATTAGTGTAGCTAGTTTATCTCCCGCTGACTTCCCTATAAGAGGGACACTTAGCGCGGAAATAAAAGTAGCTATTGTCATGCTTTTAGACTTTACAAGCTCAGCATATAACTTAGCTCCCATCGTTTCACCCATAATGGAAATTAACTCCGCTTCTGTAAGCTCGTATAGTTCTGGTATAGAGGACAGTCCTAGTTTTTCTACTGTCTTTTCTCCAAACCCTTTTATTTTAGATTTTTTACAGAAGTTCTCTACTCTTTTAGAGTTCTGAGCCTCGCAGCTTTTATTCTTGCAAAATAACTGATCCTTTATGCGATCTAATAGTGAACCACAGCAAGGGCACTCTGTAATGATATATACCTTACTAGTTGTGTTCAAATATTTCTCCATATTTTATTATCTTTTTCTCACTTTTCTATATATATTATACCAAGTTAGGCGGGAAAATGCAAGTCAATTTTTACCGACCCACGCGTATTGCTTTTTAATTGGTCTATTTTTCATGTGGTTGGCGCGGGGTTAAAATCAGTTCACCTTCCCCAAAATTTTAGGTATTACGCCTCCAGCCCTGCTTACTAATATTGTATCCCCAATACATAAGCCCATATTTTCTATGAACCCAGGATTATGCAGTGTAGCGCGAGTAACCTTAGCATCATCAATAATTACCTCTGAGAAGATAGACACAGGACTAACTTTACCACTACCTCCAACCTGCCAGACTACTTCTAATAATTCAGCCTCTTTAATTTCCACATCAGAATACAACTTTCTAGCATAAGCCCCTCTAGGGAATCTAGAGGTATATCCTAATTCAGAAAACTTTAGGTTAGAGTCTATTCTAAATACTTTTCCGTCCATTGGGTACTTATGTTCTAAAGGTAACAGAGTTACAACGAGAAACCCGTTACTTCTCAACACAATCATATCTTCGTAGTATGACTCTGTAAGTAAGTAGTCTACAGCCTGTACGCTATAGGCTATAAAGTCTAGGTTAGGTATTCTAGTTTTAAACTCTTCTAAGTCTTTCAGGTTTAAAGCACCTGAAGCATAATTACGAGAGTTTTCAATACTTTTATCCTTTACTACTACTTCCCCTACTATCTGCACACTTCCCTTCTGCTCAATAGTATTTGGTACTAGAAGTAACATTTTAGACGTTATATCCTGCCCTATAGTACCATCCCCTCTAGTAGCTGCTACGGCTAATGTTCCATCAATATAAGTTAGCTCTACTGCGGCACCATCTAGCTTATCAGTTTCATGCCATAGCTCTCCCTTACTATGCAGGGGATATTTTTCCTCGTCATATACTTTAGTAAGCGAGTACATTTTAAATAAGTGAGTTACAGTACTATCAGCTTGGTCTGCTCCCAACGCTTCATAGTTATAAGATAGCTGTAAAGCATCAAACTCAGCGTCCGACATAACAGGGCTACCATTATAGTATTCCTTGCTCGCTCTATCTAATAATTTATGTACTGCATTACTCATAGGTCTACGCCTTTGTTAGTGCTAATTGATATACTGTTTTTTCATCAAAGTCAATGAAAGGAATCCCATTCACATAGCTAGACGCTTTAATTTTAGGGACATTCGTTTTTTCTTTGTTAGTAAAAGATTTACCTTTTAGGGTTTTCTTCACAACAAATTTAATTGCTGGAACTTTACTGTAAGGTTTTTTACGAGAATACGTAACAATATCTTTTAGCGCGGCTTGCGCTTTCCCATCGCTAGGAAACTGCTTCAAGTGGCGTTCTAGCTTACGTGCTTTATTTTTAGCGTAACGTCCCTCTAACCTATAGGCACTGTACCGTGCTTTTTGTGCTGCTGTTACTTTCATTTTAGACATTATCTTATCCCTTTTTTGTTATACGCACTATTTCGGAATGTGCTTTTATTTCTATCTCTTTAAGATCTAGTGCTTCTAGTAATGATGCCACTGTTAATTCAAGTTTTTCTACTCTGTCTTTTAAGAAAGCTGCTCGTATTCCTATTAACGGGTCATCAAGCTTACACGAAATATCTAGTGGGTAGTTATAGTTTTCTAGTACTCCTATTTCCTTTAGCACGGCCCTTAACTCTTTATCCTTCATACTATTGCTCCTGTACTCTAATACCTAAATTACTCTCTAGATGAGTTAAATCGCCTAGCTCATAAGCGGGTTGATACGCATGCTCTTTTTGATTTCCTAACAAGTAAATGGAGTAAACATTTCCGTGGTTCTTATCCTTCTGCCATAAAGCTTTAATTCTAGCAGGAGCATTATACCTGGCACTAAATACTAAATCCCCTTTCTTGTACTCTTCTCTATATCCTCCCTCGGGCAACACTACTGGGTTGAAGTAGCTACTACCAGTCTCCCTTAAAGGTACACCGTTCGTTTCTAGTGTTTGCTTTATAATACCTGCGCTTCTAAATGTTCTTTCAGAAATCTCCTGCATAGGAGTACCTTCTATTAAATATTCCTCTATTATATACTTAGCATCATCAGTAGTAACTGCTTTACTACGCATCTCTGCTCTTTTACGCTTAGAAAAAATTATTCTTTCTTGGTACTCCTCGATTAGTGTACTTAACCTTTTGGTATTGTAAGAAATATTAAGTATTCCACATGCAGCTTTTTTAGTAATAGGGGGTTCTGCACTTAATAGCTCAATTACTTTTATCATATTAGCACCATCTAACTTCTCATGATCTTTAACTTTAGTTCTAGCCATAGCTTTCCGCCCCTTTACCAAATTAACTTATTTACTTACTTTCTGCAGCTACTAACTGTGTCATAATACCTGCTAGGTATACTGCCGCTTTACCTGTTAGCTTATCTAAGATTTCTTGGTCAATATCAGCACCATTATCTGTTATAATCTTAGCTAAATCATTAATAGCTTGAGTTTTATTAACTCTAGTAGATGCCGCACCTTCTTTCTTAGCAGCTGGCTCAGCCGCAGCTTTTTTGATATATGCGTCCGCTTTGGTTAGAATCATACGAATACCGTTAGGCGTTTTTTCGTGTTCTTCTGCTAGTTTCTTAACAATATCCATTGAGTTTTCAGGAGTAGGATTGCTATCTTGATACGCTTGCACTACTTCTGCCTTTAGTTCTTTTGTCCACGCTGTTGACATATGCTTTTTCCTTTGGTTGTTTATCAATTTTATAAAACTATTATACTTATTTTTAGTTATTAAATCAAGTTAGATTTTTTAAGTTCCTCGAAGACATGAAATACTAGACCCTCTGGGTATTGTACTGTACCTATGAACTTTAATTCATAGCCTTTTATTTCTTCTATCTCCCAGTCTGTACCAAATACCTTAAAGCTACGTACCTCATAGCCTAATTCAGTATCCGTTTGCGCCCATAGGCATATATTACCATTTTGATAACCTACACTAAGTATTTTAGCACCTTCACCTAGCTCAGTTTCAGGCGTAAAAGGGTGAATAATATATTTGAATACTGTTATCATTTTCTTTCCTTATTTATCAATTTATGTAACTATTATATCAAAAATAAGGTTTCAATTCAAGTAATTATTTACCGCAATCCAGGAATTTGTGGCTACCTATAGTAATTACTACAGGCGAATTACGCGTCCAGTAGTTGTCTACTACCTTAGTAGTATAGCATGTTGCTCCTAGTACAATACCTGGGTTCCCTATGTGGATGTAACTTTCAGCTATTGCTGTAGCTATCTCCCTTGCTATAGAATCCTTCATTTCATCAGACTTTCCATCCCAGTAAAAAGCAAATTGAGCTTTTCTTTTAATGACCTTACACACTTCGTTAGCCCACCTAGGATGAGCTACTCTGTTCATAACTACTTCCGCGACAGCCATCTGACCTACGATTGGTTCGCCCCTTGCTTCATGGTAAATAGCTAAGGAGAGACACATTACTGCTTCACTAAGCATTACACCATCTTTTCTATTGCTGAGGTTAGACTATCTTCGAAAACATTTAATGCCTCTATAGCATCATCCATGTTAATGTGTGTTTCAAGCACAGCTCTATAGTCTTCCAATACATTTTGAAGCTCTATATACTCCAGGCTATCCATTTAGCTTTTTCATGTCTTGGTAGATCTTTCTAGTACAGAAGCCTAGAATTTTAGGTACTCCTTTAGCAACCTTATCAAAGATAAAAGGTTTAACGTACTCGTCTGTTGCTTCTAGTAACCCGTTTGTTCCTAGTCTCATTACTCGTCTAGCTTCAAATTTAGGTAGCTGCCCTACTTCATAACTTACATTTGGTAATGACCCGTTAAACCTAGCTTCTGCTGTTGCTTTAGCAATTCTACGGAGATTTTTAGCTTTTTTCTGGTTCATGTTAGACTTACCTTATTTTAGAGATGACTAAGCCCGCATTACACGGGCTTAGTTTCCTACTTTCTACCGACTACAGATATACATTGTCACTTCGAAACCGAAGCGCATATCTGAGTATTCAGGTTTACTCCACATAAATGTTGTATCCTTTAGTTACTGAAAGAGGTGCAACTTTTCGTCAGACGGGTAAGCTGCCAACCTTTGTAAGCATTTGGTTAATAAGGTAGCCCTCACCTCAGATAGTGGTCTAAGCCGCTATCGCGTATAATTCATCATTTGCAATTATATTAGTTTATTCGGTTTTACAAGAGTTTCTGCTTGTACCATCAACTTCTTTTCCTTGCCCTGTCGAAACCGATTTACCCCATTCTTGGAGTAAGAGAGAATTGAACTCTCGTCCAAGGCATCTATCTTCCGCATCATATGGTAATAATGCTGGTAGCGCCGTTAGACGATACCGTATCCTTTTCTACACATGGCAGATAGGAAGCTGTAAAACATACTCTCATCAATGTAATATCAAACACTAACTAAGACCCGCGGAAAGTAAAAGGGTGGAGGTACATTCGCTGCCTAGGATGTTACTTGTTGTCCAGTACCCCTAGTGACTCCGCATATATCTATAATTAAGTGGCTGAGTATGTTATAAATGGTATTCCCAGAGAGTATCGATCTCTCGCTGTCGCCGTGAAAGGGCGGTGTTCTTCCATTAAACTATGGGAATATAAAACGAAAAGAGTATACGCTGGCTCATTACACCTTTATTTACAGATTATGACTCTGTATTGCCGCACAGGTACCTATGTACCTTCACTTTCGACTCTAATTTTGGCGGTTCATGAGGGACATCGAACCCTACAATTCGGGCGTGACAAGCCCGCGTGATAACCTTTTCACTAATGAACCTTTTCGGTGGTGAGAGCACAGAGATTTGAACTCTGAGTCGACTCCTTAAAAGGGAGATGCTTTACCGTTAAGCTATACTCTCAAATCTTTCTAAATACTCTAGCGCAGTAACTGCCAGCATATCCTTTAACTTTATTATTTGTTGTTCTGGTAAGTAAAGGTCTATAGAGTAAACTAAGTTGGCTCTAACCAACTCCTCGTCTATAGCATTAACTTCTTCATCTGTTAAGGTATAAAACCCTGTGTATAACACATAAGCCACCTCTAGGGTATGTGGGTGGTCGTAGTTATCTATAATCTCTAATAACATGTCCTTTAGATGTTGCTTACCTGTAATCATTTTGACTTCCTTAAATAAATTTAATACAGTATTCAAAGGATTTGAACCTCTTTTTCTAGAATTAGTACCATAACTACTTGCTATAGACAAGCTGAATACTGTATTAAATTTACTTTTTAGGTGGAAGCGGGTACTGGTTTCGATCCAGTGCTAACAGTGTCAAAGACTGTTGTACTACCATTATACGAACCCGCCTATATAGTTTCTTTAGACTGTTCGTTACGCTGTCGTTTACTAACATTTTTCATTATGTTTTCCTTTTCTAATTGTGAAGCACTGCTCCACTGTTTTATTTCTTCAAGACTTCTAAAACAACCTATACATATGCTACTTACGTCTATAGTACATTTCCTTATACAGGGAGAGGCTATACCTGTATCTATCATACTTCCTCTAAGTCTACATTTAGCTGCTCTATTTCCGCTTCTTGCTCCGCCACTCTGTTTTCCAAAACTTGAATTGGTACTAGGGCTTCTGGCTTATCAATTAGTAAACTTTCTAACTCATCTACTAACTTATATAGGTTTTTCTCAGCATCATTTACTTCTTGTATAATATCTTCTTTATCCTGCATAATATCTGCATACGTGTTAAGTATGGATGTTATGTTGTATACGCCAATGCTATTATCTGTATTAATGTCGGCTCTATCTAAAGCCGATAAAATTCTATTTAACTCTGTCACTGTTTTTCCTCCTTAAGGATTTCTTTTAATAGTTCACTATCCTGCATCATTAAATTCCTTTAAGTCTTCATCTTGTTCAAGATCGCTAATAGCTTCTCTAGCATCATAAATTAAGTTTTTTAGTTTTTCTTCTTCCTCTATAATTGCATCAAATATTCCGTGTTGCTTTTCATCTTGAAGGACTTCATATTTTTCTTCAAGCATATTTAGCCTGTTTTCGAGTATTTCTATTTTAGTTAGCTTTAACATTTGCTTTTTCCCCTATTTATAAGTATATTATACAGAGTTAAGCAAAGTAAATCAAATCAATATTAGGTAAGCCCTATGTTGGAATCAAACCAACTAAACAAGGTTCGTAACCTCGTGACCGAGTTCATCGGATAGGACAATATCTAAGCCTGGAGGGAACACGAGTCATGGCTACCCTCTACTTCTTAGGGACTCGAAGGCTTTTACTGGTAGAGTATCTTGGAATCGAACCAAGTTCTCAGGTTCTTCAAACCCGCGCTGAATCACCAGACTAGCTCATACTCTGTAATGTTTGTGTGCCGTATATATAAGTAGCGAAGCTTTGACCTTATACGCCCTACTTCTACTGGTAACCATTTAACCCGACACAGGTTTGGTATGTTCTTGGTACTCCGAGATGGGCTCGAACCATCGACACAGCGATTATCGGTCGCACGCTCTACCAACTGAGCTACCGGAGTATAAATTTGTAGGCTACCGACCCAAAGGCTTTAACAGGTTTATCGGTAATTGCTTTCCAGCTTCAAGGAAACCTATATTGGAGCGGATAAGGGTAATCGAAACCCTACTGCACAGCTTGGAAGGCTGGCGACACACCTCGTGTATACCCGCAATATAAGTTTAACAGCTTATCTTGCTTCACTATTAAGTGCCGTAACCGCGAGTTATCAACTACTCGACCACAGCGAAAGGCACAATACTAACTCTAGGATAGCATTAGTTTTCTAACTCTAGGATAGCATTAGTTTTCTAAGTGATTAACCTTAGTAAAATCAAGACCTTTTTACTCTTGGAGCATAGGACTGGATTCGAACCAGCGTAGAGTGGGTTTGCAAGCCACCGCCTAAGCCACTCAGCCACCTATGCAATATTGGTAGAAACGGTTGGGCTTGAACCAACATCGACCAGCGTATGAAGTCGGGGCTTTACCAATTAAGCTACGTTTCTAATGGTTTGCCATACATTTTATAAAAGTGCGGCTTCTCTTTAATTTTAGCATTTAATCTTTCTCTAATAACAGCTCTATCTTCGTCATTAGGTGACCAGTCTTGAAAGTATCTATCAGGAAACTGGTCTAGCTTAAACTCTCTAGTTTCATCTATATTAAAATTACGTTTTCTTAGCTCTGCCCTTAGTTCTTCATACCGCAAAGCTAAATACATGCCTTTATTGTAAAAGAATTTAACATGCCCTTTATTTAGGGTAAACTTTGTAGGTATACCAAATACACCATTTGCAGACTTTAGGCTACGCTGCAATGCAGAGCCTACCATAAATATTTCACGGTATTCTGCCATTAAGTGCTGGTCTACAAGCTCCGAAGGGTCTATAATATTAATTCTAGTCATTTATGTGTGCCTTAAAGAGTGGTGTCCTCGGAGGGATTCGAACCCCCGACTGACTGGGTAGAAACCAGATACTCTATCCACTGAGTTACAAGGACATATTATTAAAGGGTTAAAGAGCTGCTAGTCATTAAGTTACTAAAGTTGTAGTTGTTGCGTACATTTACTATTGTTAGCTTATTATCAGACTTAAGTGTATATCCTTTAAGATCATATTTTTTAACTCTAGTAACCTTACTAACATACATAGTAACCTCGGTAACTACACTGCTGATCCTCTTAAACTTTTCTGCTGTTTCTTCTATTGTGAAGCTCACAGCGTCTTTTTGGTCTGAAATATCAACTACATTTTTTAGTTCATATAATTTGCCATTTGTGTAATATAGTTTTACTTTTTTACGCTTTTGCATTTTTATCACCTATTTAGTTCTTTTATTTATTAATGGTACGCCCCGTAGGATTCGAACCTATCTATCCTTCCCTTATGAGGGGAACGCTTTTACCTATTAAGCTAGGGGCGTATAGTTTGGTACTCAGTGTTGGAATCGAACCAACGTCTTCGCCTTGTAAGAGCAATGCTAATCCCCTCAGCTAACCGAGTGTTATAAGTGGTACGCCACCCCAAATTCGAACTGGGACCTGGAAGGATTTTAAATCCTATGCCTCTACCAGTTGGGCTAGTAGCGTATTTTGTTTGGTACTCAGTGTTGGAATCGAACCAACGTCTTCACCTTGTAAGAGCAATGCTAATCCCCTCAGCTAATCGACCTTAGTTATGGTTTTTGCGTCTGAATAAGAATTCAGTAGGCAAATAAGCTTTTCCAAATTCCAAACCTAGTGCTTCTTCTACGCTTCTTAAGAAGACTGCTTGGTCTTTCTTGTCCCATAATGTATACAGTTCTATCATCTTAGCTTTAGCTTCTGAATATTGCATAGTTCTGCCCTCTAATAATTGGTGGTGGAGCTACACAGAATCGAACTGTGATTAACAAGGTGCAAGCCTGTCGTAATCCCGTTATACTATAGCCCCAATAAAAAATGTTTGGTAAACGCAGTTATGTCCTATCCTGATTACTATATATATATTACTATACATACTTACAAGCGCGCTAAGTCCTAATCGGTCTACCAAACTAAAAACCTTCGACCTACGTTTTATGTTAAAATCCCTAAAGCTAGCCTTGGGTTTAACACTCCCAGTACCTGCGTACACAGGGTAGGATAAACTACCCATAGCATCTTCTTATCAGATAAGCTGCTTCTGGGGTCAATACTTTATTTACAAAGGTTTTTATTAAATTAACAGCTAGTGCTATAAGTAGTCCATGAAAAGGGCGACCTAACCAATTTTCCTTACAGCACTAACTTAACAATATGTACTACAGTTCTTGCAAACAAGGAGCGACCTTGTACTTGTTCTCCGCTTGCACATATTATTAAATCAAGAAGGCAATGATTACTTCTATTATCGGACGGGTGACGCAATCCACACGGGAACTGTTTATTTTATTTATAGTCGCTGAATGGTAGTATTACCGATACAATCTCCGACTTGGAGAATTAGAATATTAAATAGTACGAGTCCAGCTGTACTTATTCAGGTTTCTGTAGCTTGCTTATCAATGATTAACGCCGCTACTACTAGTAGATCCATTAATATACTAACCTTTTGGAAGCGGGCTAAGGTATCGAACCTTATTCCATCGAGGGTTATGAGCCCTGAGTCAGACCATCTGAACCCGCGTTTGTTCTTTTATTTTCTTTCTCAATCTTAAGTAACTATTATACTTTGTTTAACCTTTTAATTCAAGTGAATATTCTCTTACCAGTTTTTAGCTAGAAAGTCACAGAAGTTAGTTACTCTAGCATCTAAGAATCTATATGCGTTAAATGGGTCTATCCCATCACAACCTCGTACTCTTTCTGCTAAGTCAGGTCTTTCTTCACACAGGTTATTAAACAGTTGCTGCCCTATTCTCTGGTCTGGCTCTAATTCTTTATTGTATTCTGTCCTAAGCCATTCTTCAAAGTTTTTCATCTTTATCTCCTTTCTCGACTTTATGTAACTATTATACGTTATTTAGTTGAGAAAATCAAATCAATATTTTTTACTGTTAAAAGAAGTAGTATAGACATGATAGTGTAGAAGCCTAGTCCCTTCTACATATGATAGGTTTATACTACTTAAACTGTGCCTTGCCAAACTCAAAACCTAGTAGATAGGCTTTAGCTTCATCTTTATTAGCCCACTTAGGGGAACGTTTACCTTTATGGTAAATAGCATCTGCTACTCCCATACTAGCTACTATCTTTAAAAATGGCATCTCATCAAACATTGTACTTTCCTTTAATTGGTGGTGGGCAGAGAGGGAGTCGAACCCTCAAGCTTCAGTTTCTAAGACTGAAAGGTAAACCAATTCCCGTCACCTGCCCTTTATATTACTAAGTATTCTTCTAAATCTAATAGCTATACGTCTATCATTTGACTTTCCTATAATATTTTTATACTTATAGGTTCTACTAGCTTTTAAGTTAAAAAATCTGTGTTTACTCCAGCCTCTAGAAAGTAACCTGTCTCTTTTCCAGTGGTGATGATATTGCCTTTCCCACAAAAACTTCATTACTCTAATCCTAGTTCTTTACTTAGAATCTCAAATATCTCTTTAGTTATCTCAACATCGTATATTCCGTCATGTAGCCTGTTTGGGTCTACTTCAACGCCCAGGCTTTTAGCTACTGTACCTAGTTTAAAGTTACCTAATAAGTGTCTTTGCCCTATACAGGCTGCCATAGCTATTAGCATTACATCTACGTTAGGGTTCCAGAAATAAGAACCAAAGAAGTTATTACCATTAGCTATAAATAAAGCCCTAAGAAACTGAGCATCAAATGCATGGCTATTATAGCCTATCATATAGAACTTATCTGTAGTGTCAAACTTATTTATATACTTTCCTAGTGTTTTTATTAGTAAGTCATAAAACTCTTTCTGTGTTATAAATATGTCTGGTGTTTTATCAAAAATATTCTTAACATTGTTGATCTCTAAAGCTATAGGATCACAGTTAGCCCAATCGTATGGCTTTATAAGCCAATTTAGTCTTTCTACCTCTCTGCCGTTTATTTCTATAATAGCTGCAAATTGAAGTATTGGGTGTCTGCTGAAGTCTAGACCAGCTGTTTCTACGTCCCAATAGAATTTTTTTAACCTTGCCATTATTACTCGCTTTATTTAGAGATAAAAAAAGCAGACCTATAATACAATGATAAGGTGGAGGAATTATCAAAGAACATTATAGCCTGCTATGTTTTCATATAAGAAAGTAACCTAAAAGAACAACCGCATCTTGGCAGACTAGTTTTAAACTATTAAGTTACTTACTTATAGTAGATAGGTTGAGATTACACCTTTTCCAGAACACACATTAGCAAAACCGTATTTATTAGCTGCTTATCCACTTCCTCTCGGTAGTTGATGCTCAAGGTCGCCTGATTAAAGAGCTGGCAGTTGCTCTGTCATACTTGCATACTCTACATCTTCCGTTTCGGCAATCCCCGCTAAAGGACTGGTCGTTGCTTTCGATATAAAACTTACTTACCTTTCGAGTTCATAAGCTCTAGATTGACTTTCGTCTCTAGAATTTGACCATTTACTGCAAGTACCGGTTGCGTCTTTTGAATTTAGTCAGGATTTGAACCTAAATAGATAGCTTAAGAGGCTATTGATTTACCATTAATCAACATTGTATCAACATCTAAGTGCACAACCGATGGTATCATAGGCTTTTGACCTGCAACATACCACACTTAAAAATATAGTTTCACTCGCTAGAGTTACATTTCTATGTTATTTCAGGTATTTCTACCTTAATAATGGTTCATAGCACTTGCCCGCTAGGACTCACACATCAAACCTATACGTTATCATTACCTAGCTAATATCTTTGAGTGAATGGAAGATGCTGTCCACATCTTTTCCTTCTCCGCAGTTGCTCTTGAAGGCTCTTTCCCATTCTCAATTATCTAGTTACATCCGCTACCAACGAATGACTGCCTTTCGAGCAGTTAGACCGTACTTGCTTAGGCTGCCTACTTGCATAGGAGAGAAGGTGTTGAATTCTTCCCTGTTCACCCCCTTGCGAGGGCTTATCATATTAAGCTAATTTTTCAATAAGGTTGGCTTACGGGAAGGAATTTTACCGTAAATCAAGTTTTTATTCGCCATTCCGAAGTACTTTGAACCTAAAACACCGAAGCTGTTGGAAGCGTAACGTGCTTGCCTTGCGACTAACTAATGACGTATCATTTGGTTAGGTTTAAATAAAATCAAGTAAGTTTCACTACATCGAACGATTTCGCTACTTCTTGTTGTTTCTTGATTTTATATAATATTATACTTGTTTTGCTCAACTTTTTCAAGTGAGAATTTTCAAACCCGATTCTTTAAAATTGCTTTTCTCCAAATCAGAAATCTATTATATCAAATTAGGCTAGTGAATTCAAGTTAATATTTTCTATTCCTTACTATACATTGTTTCAAATAATCTTTTAGCTTTAAATATAGCTGCATTTATATCTTTATCTAAACCTTGGCTGTTTCCTAGTCCCAGGATAGTAGCTGCTGCTAAATATTGTAAGTCTTGATCTGTTACTGCCTTTACTACTACTGATGCTTCTTCGTCTTTACTAAATAATGCCATTCTTTACTTCCTCTACTATTCTTTCCCATTTTTGTATTTTTTCAGCCTCTCCTACCCTTTTAGTATTCCAGTATTTATCTACTGTATAAACCGCATTTAATGTTAGTTGGTATACAGGTACTAGTTCGGAAATACGGCAATTAAGGGCATCTAATCTAGTATTATTGTATATAATATCTTTACAACGCAGAACCATATGAGGTATACCTGCTTCATAACAGTACACTAACGATAAGTCAGCAGAAGGTATTCCTGTTAGAATTGACACGCTGAACTTAGCTATAGCAAAATCTTCGCAGTCTCCTTTTTCTCTAGTGAGAGTTTCTTGCAGAGATTGCCAATGGTCTTTTCCATCTCTTTTGTATAGTATATTGTTATTAAAGAAATCATTTATCTTTAACATCTTCATACCTTCTGACATTTTTTCTGTGTTTAATTCTTGCAGTAGTTCATTATACCTTGTACGCACTATATACTGCCTTTTAAAAATGGAGCTGGATACAGGCATCGAACCCGTGACTTCCTCCTTACAAGGGAGGCGCTCTACCAAACTGAGCTAATCCAGCGATAATTGGTCGGAAATGTAGGATTCAAACCTACGTCTCACCGCCCCAAACGGTGTGCTAAAATCAGGCTCAGCTAATCTCCGAATATTCTTTCTATATTAGTAAAAAGTTTGTCCCGTTACAGCGGTTATCTACCTTTCTGATACTGTGGCGATGCAGAACTACCACGCTGGAGCATAGCTGTAATATGTTCGAAATGTATCGACTCTTTACTCTACTTCCCCGAGTGTAGCACATACGCCTTTACTAAGACCTAGTTCATTCTGCACTTCAAGTATCTCTAACTTTTCTATTTTAAAGGCGGTAGTTACGTTGGTTGTCCCCAATTCTGTCTTTACGCCTTTAGTATCAGTATAAGTGACTAAGACCTAGTCTCCTTTAAGCACACTTACAGGGTTGTCATATAACTTTTCCAGTAACTTTTTAAACATACTATCCTCCTTAAAAATAAATATAGTGGCTCTCAGTTCCAAACCGAGGACTCTACCAAACTGAGATAATTGGTCCGTGAGGTAGGATTCGAACCTACGTAAACTTGCATCCAAGGCAAGGCGATGACCAGACTTTCGGTACACACGGATTGTACTTGTAGAGGACTACATAAGTCGTTAGTTTGAAAAGTGACCTTGTTGGCTTTTCGCAGACTTATGTTTTCTCTTTAAAAGGGGGCGCGTAGTGTGGGAATCGAACCCACTAGAAAGATGCATCTTATCTAGCTTTACTACCTCTCAGTGATCACTCTGAGTACTCTAGACGATAATGTATCCATTACTTACCTTTAATTAAGGTTGTCCCATTGAGCTAACTACGCATTGTACTGGCTCTAGACCTAGGAATCGAACCTAGCTGCAAATGATTAACAGTCACCTCGCACACCTTGCGCGCCGTCTAGAATTGTATTGGAGGAAGGCGGGTGCACTCGAAGCCCAAGGATTGGATACCTCCTACGGTTTTCAAGACCGTGCTGATCCCTGACCAGTTCACCTTCCTATATTTGTTATTATAAAGTAACCTACGGAATTGAACCGCCCAGCGCTTATAAGTTCGCCTAGAGATATTACTCAGCCACTATGCCCCTTCTCAGGGTGATTTTAGCATTACTTTATTCTATATATGGTCGAGGAAACTTACTCATAAGCTATGAAGCGCTTGGTAAGTCTCCTCTAGCAGCTCGGGGACTCAAACCCTTTATTTAAACCCTGTTGGTTACTGATTGGGGTGACGCGAGGAATCTAACCTCTTCACATGGGATCACAACCCAGTGCCCACACAGTGATACGCCACATAAATTAACTTTAGTATATTTAGTATATTAAAATTAACTTGGTGGTTGTACTAGGAATCGAACCTAGATTGCCTTGCGGAACGGGATTACAATCCGTTCACGATCCATACGTGACTATACAACCGAGTAAGTTACTATCTTATTTGTTAGATAGCTTTGATATCGTTTCATTTTAGTTTTTCCTTTCTCCAATTTATAAAACTATTATACTATGTTTAGCAGATTAAATCAAGTGAGAAATTATTGTGGCGGAAAGTTGAGAACTTGAATCCCATACTCATTCGAGTACCCTTTGTTTAGCAAACAAGGCTAGTCACCTGACTAATTAACTTTCCTTTATCTCAATCTTAAGTAACTATTATACTACTTAACCTCTTCCAAAACAAGATAATTTTTTCTTACCTATAGCATATGAAAGTGTTTAATAAAAGTAACAAGCCTAGCTGTTTCATACACCCATACCTGCCATGTATTAACTATCTGCTGAAAAGTGGCTAAAATTATATATATTTCTACGTAATTCATCTAATATTTCCTCTGGGAGAAACTGTTCTAAGTTTCTTACATCTTCTAGGTAAACCTCTAGAAGCACGTCGTCTTCTTCTGCTACTAAGCTGTAGTACTGTCTAGTACTAGTAGTGTTTTCTATAATACATCCACCAGATATTACTTCATCGTCTAAATAAATTAGATCAGCTACCTGTGCGTTTCTAGTGCCTTGCGAATCGCTTACTATCAAGCAATCATCACTTAGTAACTCTGATACTGTGCCAACAACAAACTCACTAATCTTCATAGTGAATTCCTGCTTTCTTAAACGTACGGTACTGAGAACCAAGCCCTAATTCTTTTATTAATTGCTTAAACATTTCCTGAGCCTCTGCCACAGCTTCAGCATACGCTTCTTGTTCCTCTATTGGGAACTCACTAACGTCTAAAGCTAATAAAAACTCTGTTGGTTCTGTGAGAGGGATTACAACTCTACTACTAGATTTTCCGCTTTCTTTAGTATACGTAAGATTTTTTAGCATTACAGCACCTTTCTATTATATTCTACAAAGTTATAAGATACATCTTCCTGTGCGCCTTTACCTATAACTGCTCTATCCCACTCTTTATTCTCAATGTCAGGAAATTTAATATTCCCGACATATTCTTTATCTATCTCTGTCAAGAGCATAGTATCTGCTATGTTAATAAACATCTTAAACAGGTGAGAACCTCCAATAATATAAATATCATCATATTCTAAGTTGTATGCGTTTAAGAAGTCTACTTCATTACTAAAGAATTTTACACCTTTAGTATCATATTCTGGTTTGATACGGCGAGTAAAGACTACATTTTCTCTATTTGGTAAAGGCTTAGATCCTATGCTTTCATAAGTTCTAGCGCCCATTACAATAATATTACCAGTTGTGATGTCTCTAAAGTTTTTCAGATCTTCTACTAATGGTTCCCAAGGTAATTCGTTGGTAGAGGTTCCAATCACATTATTTGAGGCTTTAGCAGCTATTAATATTAAAGGCATTGTCGTTCCTTTTTTAGTTTTTCATCAAAGTAAGGATATATTATACTAAATTAAGCAAAGTAATTCAAGTTTTTATTTTCTTTAGTCTAAGCTCTCTGCCTGCTCATAGGCTTCTACTATTTCCTGAACTAAGCCACTTCTTACTATGTCCTCTTTAGTAAAGGTGGTAAAGCCTATACTTGTTAGATGCCTTAGCGTTTCTATAGCATCTTCTAGTCCTGATTTGCCTTTAATGTCTTTCTGTTTTAAATCTCCATTAATAACTACCTTACAACCTTCGCCTAATCTTGTTAAGAACAGCTTCATCTGGTTAGGCGTAGTGTTCTGAGCTTCATCTAGTATAACCCAGCAGTTCTTAAAGCTTCTGCCTCTCATGTATGCTAGTGGAGCTACTTCTATGCTCCCTACCTTTACTAAATATTCAACATGGGAGTGTCCAATTCTTTCATCTAGTACATCTTTGAAAGGCTGGAAGTAGGGAGCAAACTTCTCTTCTAAAGTTCCTGGTAGAAAGCCTAAGTTTTCCTCGGCTTCAACAACTGGTCTAGTTATTATTATTCTCTCTACCTTTTTATCTAGTAAGTCTTCTGCTGCTATACATCCACAGAGAAAGGTCTTACCTGTGCCAGCAGGACCCGTACCAAAAGTTATATTATGGTCTCTAATGTTCCTTAAATATTCTTTCTGATTGGCATTTTTAGAAGCAATGCTAGCATATTGCTTCTTAACTTTAGGATCATAATATGTTTCATCTGGTAAATTACCCATATCATTATCTGCTCTGCTTCGGTCTCTTTTTCTAGTCATTTAAACGGCTACTTTTCCCTTTATACCAGGATGCGGATTATAGTCTACCAATTCTATGTCACTGAACTTGAATTGGTCAATATCCTTTATCCTAGAATTTAATTTAAGTTTAGGTAATGCTTTTGGCTCCCTACTAAGCTGTAGCTCTACCTGCTCGATGTGATTACTGTAGATATGCGCGTCGCCTATTGTATGAATAAACTCACGTGCATATCGCCCCGTAACTTGGGCAACCATTTCTAGAAGTAAAGCATAGCTTGCAATGTTGAACGGAATCCCGAGGAATAGATCCCCACTGCGTTGGTATAGCTGAAGGCTTAGTCCTCCATCTTCATGACAGTAAAACTGAAAGACCATATGGCAAGGTGGTAATGCCATCTTGGGTATGTCTGCTGGGTTCCAGGCACTTACAATCAATCTTCTGCTTCTAGGGTTTTCTTTTATCTGCTGAATTACTTCAGCTATCTGGTCTATCTGGGTTTTAATGTCCAACTGTGTCCAATACTCTACATTATCCTCTAGCATTGTTTCAGCACTTGGGAACCCTTTCTCCAGTAGAGTTGCTTTAGTTGCAGGCCCCTCTACTAAAGGATTAAACGCTTCCCAGGCTCTCCATTGTTTTCCGTACACAGGCCCTAAGCTACCCCTCTCATCTTCCCACTCATTCCATATCTTTACATCATTCTTTTTTAGATATGCCGTATTAGTGCTGCCAGACAAGAACCACAGGAGCTCGTGCACTATACCTTTCCAGTAGACTTTTTTAGTCGTTGCTAAAGGGAAGCCTTTTCTTAAGTCATACCTTACCTGTTTCCCGAACTGAGACCTTGTGCCTACACCTGTTCTGTCTTCTCTATTTTCTCCCCCATAGTATACTTCTTTGAGTAATTGTTTATATTGCTTCAACTTTTACCTTCCTCTTCTTCTACTAGAATTTCTACTTGTGCTTCTTCAAATTTATCATATAATGTGTTATGGGCTACTAAAGATACAGCTAACAATAATGGAAAAAATAAAGTTATTAATAGTACCCAACAAGAGAAAGCTAGTACCCGCGTTATTACGGGGTCAGCCTCTGCCCCTACTACTGTTATTGCGCTTTTCCTAGCGCTTGCATATATTATAAAGTACGATGAAACTGCAAAAGAAGATGCTAATATTAAATATAGTTCCAACTTATACCTCTATTCTTAAATATGGGTCATACTCTGGGTTTTCTACATATATATCGTAGTACCCCCAAGGGTTGCATAAAACTCTAGATTTTCCTACTTTATAGTCACAAGAAGCATGCGTATGCCCATGCAGCCAAGTTACTTTATTCTCCTCTAAAAGGTACTCTAATCTATTATGAAAATAGGGATTTAACTTACTTCCAAAGTATTTTAAATGCGTAGATTGCATACTAGGGGAGAAGTGCGTTACTACCACTATTTCTCCTGATGTCCTAGCTAGTATATCTTCTAAATACCTTACTGATTCTTTGTTAAACTCCGCCATATCTTGTGGGGTTATATTCTCCCTCTTTCCTGTTTCTTCATTGTATACTTTTACAATTCTAAAGTCTGATAAGGAGTGTTTTACTGAGCCCATTTGCTCTATATCATTTAATATATTACTCCATAAGGTAGCACCTATAAAAGTGACTCCATCTAAAACTATATACGTATTTTCTAAATAGTGAACATTTTCATACTTATCTAACATTGCTGATATATCTGACTTGATTTCCTCTATATCAGATGTTCTGTCATAAAACTCATGGTTTCCCGTAATGTAGATTATATATTTAAATTTATCATGTAATTCACTTATTAACTTTTTTATATCCTCTGGGTATCCAATATCCCCTGCTAATACTAAAACAGTTTCTAAGTCCTCTTGCATAGGAGGTACTTGTATATCCCTTCCCGTTTCTAAATGAGTATCACTTAATAACCTAACTAACATTTTATTCCTCCTTTTCTATTTTCATTATTTATTTTTCTATTATAGCAAACTTAGTAGATAAATGCAAGTCAATTTTCAGCAAGGCTCTTTTACTCCTTAATAAAACGCGCGCACGCGCGTGATAGCATATATAGCTAAGCGTTGTCAACTTCAATTTTTAGTACCCAGGTTATCTCGATCTATACTTACGGATTTTTTTACTTGATTTTCGAGGCATCTTACTGTATAATATATTAAATACTCGATAAATAAACAACAAAAAGGAAATATAAATTATGCCTACTAAAGAATTTGATTCTAGTAAGTTTAAAGAATTTGACGAGCCTACTTATGCTACAACAAAGCAACCCTTAATGAACCCTTATATAGCTGATAATGCTCCTGCAGAAGGGAGCAAGAAAGCTTTTACTTCTGCTAAGCATACCTCTAGTGGATCGAATAATGACTACTGGCTGCTATATATTAAAAACCCTAAAAGGTTAACTCCTTACACCGCAGAATGTGAAGATATTATAGAAGCACTAGACATGAGCTTCCAAGAGGGAGAGGCATTTAAAGCAATATGGAGAAAGGCAGGACAGAGGTTAGGTAAAGGTAAGCCAGGTAATACTGCTCTTAGAGACGCAGAAAAGATCGCACATTTTGGTCAACGTATGGTAGCTATTGAAGAACGTAATAGCAAATAAAGGAGTAGGTATGAATAATAGAGAAGAGTTAGTACTATGGCGTAGAGTAGGACACGCTATTAATATGGCATGTACTTGTGGTAATAACGAGCGTATTAGAAACATAGTAGGGGCAATAGATTCTTGGTCTTATGCACACAGGCAAGGTAATGGTGATATAACTGAGGAAGAGCAAGAAGAGTTAATTAACAATAAGTTACGTAGACTAGAGAGGTTATTAAGTGACACAATATAAGCCCGATAGGTTTGTTTTACTAAGGATAGAATTAACCGACTCAGTAGAGTTCAAGGTACTAGCGGGCTGGTCAGGAGGCTACTTAGTTAGTGATAGTTGGAAAATTAACTCAGGCATAGAGAGCTACTATATAGATGATAATGGCTATTACCACTTTATAGGTTATTCAGGCTCAGAATATAAAGTACATCCAGATCAGTATGGTATATCTATGGCTTTTGGGCATATACTCTCTACTGCACTCGACCACCCAAACGTATCTTTAGTTACGTTAGAATTTTTTGAGGAGGAAACAAATGCGTATAAAATACGGTAAGAAAATAGTATGGCAGCGTAAAGACGCTTGGTCAATGGACTTAACATTAGCACCTATAATTGCATCTGGTATCAAATACTTCCAAGAGCAAATTGTGCAGCTTAAAAAGGAAAGGAACGGCTTTGTAGGTGTGCCTAGCATGAAGGGGTTTTTTGAAGTAGATAATTCATACGATGCTGCTTGGGACTCAGAGTGGGAATTAGCTTGGGTTGAGTGGCAGCGTAGACTAGACTTAATGCTTTACGCGTTTGAGAATTGGCAGGATAGACCTACACCAGGTAAAGGGGCTATACATATGGAAGTTGGGGAAGCTAGTGATAACGGCTTACACAGCTGCAAGATTACACACCCAGATGAGGCAGCATACGCCGAGTACCAAAGACTATCAGATATACATAATGAAAAAACTAAGTTAGGTATGCAGTATTTTAGTGAACATTTCGCAGACTTATGGTGGTAGAAAATGACAGAGATTGAATATATACAAGAACAAATAGATAATAATAGAGAGTGCCTGAATAGGTTAATGTTAACAGTTGCTGTTCACCTTCCTAGTACTTATACGGAAGTGGTTGATTTAAGGAAAAAGTGGGAGCGTGTAACTAAAGAAATTGAAAAGGAAAAAACAAATGATTAAAGAATATGATGTTTGGATGGAAGGCTACTCAATTACAGGAAACTCAGCACCTGCCTGCCTCCTAGGTACACTAAAGGCTGGTTCCTTTCAAGAAGCGTGTGATACTCTTTTAGAGCATGATACGCTTTATAATAGCATGAATTTATCTCGGTGGGGTTGTAGGTTGTATCCTTCTGAGGAACAAGCTAGAAAAAATGATGTAACATATAACAGGAGAAACAAATGAGTAAAATGTGCGCAATGGTTAAAGAAACAGATGGGGAAGAATACTTCCTAACAATAGAAGAGGACACAACAGACCCTGTTCTTGTAGAAAGTACAGTTACCTTGTTAAACACAGGTTTTAAGCTCTTTGATAATGTACTTGATGTTAGTCAGCTTGTAAAAGACTGTGCTTATCCTAAGTATAAATTAGTTGTGTTTGATAAACAGCCTAATGGTAAGCCTTTTTTAGTTAGCCCAGTTATTCTGATTTCATAATGACTGAAGCAGCAAGATTCATAGGGGCAGGAAAGGATAGAGCAAAAGATGATTTTTACCCTACTCCTCCTGAAGTAACAGAGGCATTATTAGACGCACTTGTAAAAGATGGATTACTTCCAGCTGGTTGCCCCGTTTGGGAACCTGCGTGTGGCGATGGGGCTATTGCTGAGGTGCTGAATGTGTATGGGCACGATACTATAAATACTGATATTACTCAGCGTATGCAGGATATGGTAATACAAGACTTCTTTGAGGTGCCTTATATGCCTGCGGGTTGTAATACTATTATAACCAATCCTCCCTACCAGCCTATTGTTAAGGGTAAGAAAAGAGGTGTTGAAGCTTGGATTGAACATGCAATGAATATAGATGGTTTAGAGTCAATGTCTCTGCTTCTAAAGACCACAGCACTAGCGGGGCAGGCTAGGTGTAAGGTTCTTGAGAAGGCAGGACTACACACAATGTACCAGTTCCGGCACAGAATAACATTGTACAAAGAGGGGCAGAAGAAAGGTGGGAGCGGCATGATTGATTTTGCGTGGTTTCATTTTGTTAAGGGACATACAGCCGCCCCTTTAATTAAATGGATTAGTACAGAGGATTATTTATGAAAACAGAAGTATTAAAATATAAGCAGTTAGGTCAATCAGATGTGATTGCTCTAATAAAGTCTAAGAGTAATAATTATGGTTGGGTACTTCAAAGGCTAGACCAAGTTATAGAGGTTTACCCTAGAAAGAAATTTCACTCTTTAAAATCCTTTGAGAAATTTATTCGCGCTAAAGATAAAAACCGCAGTTGAATTACTTTTCTTAATTTGATATAATATTAAAATAGAAATTATAAAGAGGAAATAGGAATGACAATAACAAAATACCAAAAAGCATTAGTAGAAGCTAAAATAGCTGAATGTATGCTTGTTGCAGAGCGGTATTACGCTGTGGTTATGACTGCGCCTTCTGTAGACTTTGATTTAAAGGGAGGTTGTGCAGGTAAAGCTACTCCTAGTAAGCACCATATTAGCCTTAATGGTGTTTTGTTAGTTGAAAATTTTGAAGCATATCTAGAAGATACAATTCCACATGAAGTAGCACATATTGTGTGCCATGTTAAGTATGGCTGGCTTAGAACTGCTAATGGAGGTATATCCCACCATGGTAAAGAATGGAAAGCTATTATGCGTGCTCTAGGGGCAGAACCTACTCGTTGTCATAATATGGACGTTAGCAATGTTAAGCGAAAAATGCGTCAGTTTAGCTACTTCTGCCCCGACTGTCTGGCTTGTGTTAGTATGTCTATTATAAGGCATAATCGTGTGACTAAAGGTACTAAATCTTATTCACATAAGTCTTGTACTTCACCATTAGAATTTATTGAGGAGATCAAATGACATATAAAATCGAGGAGCTGGAGGATATACACTTCTTTGTTGAGGGTCTAGAGATTAAACTTCTAGATCTGCAACACAAGTGTACTCACCCAGTTCAATTTATAATTACTATTAACAACAGAGGTATTAAGTCTAAAAAATGCTCTGTTTGTTCTAAAGTGTGGGGGATACAATGAATGTAGATATAGAAAATCTAACTGGGCGAAAGGTGGAGTATATAGGACCAGGAAGTAAGAGGGGTAGTATAGGGATTGTTGAAGGTGTAGGTGTAGGTCCTGTTATTTTTGTGTCCTTTAATGGCTTTGCTAATACTAGGGACAATAGGCCTATTCCTAGTAGGTACGCAGGTTGTTTTACATACCTTCAAAGCTCTATTGAGGGCGAGGGTTATGTAGGAGGCAATAAATATATTAAAATATTAACGAACTCTAAGGTAGTAGAGAATAAGTCTGCATTTTCTGAGTTAGGGTTAAATATGGAAAAGCAACAAGACCATGCAATAGACAGCCTTAGTTATATAAATAAACGTTTTAAAACAGAATATGAATGTAAATTTACTGGAGAAATAAAAATGAATGAAAACACCCAAGAACTGGAACTATTATTAGCCAACTCAAAACCTACTAAATTCTTATTAGTATGTTCAGCTGATGGCACACCTAAATATAAGTTTAAAGCTACTAAAAAAGGACGTAAGAAAGCTGAACGTGTAGCTAAAGGTTTAGCTAATAAAAATCGGGATGCGGATATACTTAATACTTTCTATGTACTGGAGGTTGTTTCCTCTTTTCAGGCAGAAACTGTGCCTATGAATAAGACTACTTTTGTACCTGCATCCGATCCTACTTACAACAATGATTGGTAGGTTGAACTGGGCTTAAAATTAATTAGTTTCATCACCGTATTTAATATCGCTATAGGGCTTGTGGCATTACAAGCTTTAGTTACTGTTAGTGGTATACCTTACATTATTTACTTTGTTTTTGGTATGTGGCTACAATACACGTACCAAACAATACGTAACCTTTGGGCACTTTAAAGAGGAAAATAAAATAAAATGAATAACGAATCTAGAACGTGGAAAATCTTGTACTGGATAGCTAATTTACAGGAGGGCTTAGACCGGTATGATCAGATAAATGTGTGCAGTTTTATACGCAAGCTAGTATTTAACTTCTTTTTACTAGCTTTTGTAGCTTTTGAAGTTAGTATGCTTTTAGTTATAATGATACTACCTATATTTGTATCTACTAATTTTGCGCCTGTCTCTATGTTTCTTTGGCTGGGTACAGGAATTATAGCTATACGTTCCTGTGGGGATATCTTTCAGCCTTCTTGGAATATTGATATAGTGCCTAGGAGAAATAAGAAAGAACCTGGAGTTTTTAAGTTATGGCTGAAAGCTAAGCACGACAAAGTTTGCTACATGATTGATATAAGCAAATAAAACTAAACCCATCTTAAGCAATAGCTTATCGGTGGGTTTTTTTATATTTGAAATTCGAGCTAAGTTTTGATATAATATATACTTAGAAATTAGAAATAAAGGAGAAGAAAATGTCTAAGATTAGTACCATGACAGCTTCCTGGATGCTTGGTGAGTTTAACGTTTTATTTGGTCAGTATGTTCGCAGGGAAATTACACTAGGTGAATTTTGCGATAGTATTGAGCAGCTAGAGGAAGTTCCCGAAATGGCTAAACAGAACTGGAGAGAATCATTTAATGACGAGGTTAAAAATAGTGGAAAGTGAACTTACTGGAACAATTCAAGAAATGTGTTTGTTTCCAGAGTATGAATACTTAGTGCGCTTAACCTTACCACAAAAGATGATTGATGATGAACGCATGTCTTATTTTATGCAAGAAATTAACACTGCGCCTGCTTATAACTACAGAGCTTGGTACGAGCAACATAATTATGACGATGAACTAACAGTATACAGAGCTGTGCTTACTAGCCCACCACACCTGTCGCTTCCTGAGAAGCTGATTGGTGAGTTGCTAATAAGAGTTACTGAAGATAATGAAAACCCTATATTAAATGATAAAGATACAGCACTTAAGGCGTTTACACTAAAAGTTTTGAAGGATATAGAAGTATGACTTACCTAACAATTTATAAAGGATAAAACAATGTGGATTAACATTTTAATATTACTGGTAGCTTTGTCTGCCTTTGGCAACTCAGAAGCATCAACTGCTGGTTACTGCGATTTTGAGGCAAAGTATGCTAGTGATATGCAAGAACTAAGGCAGATAAAAAGAGACTTAACCCCTGTTGAGTTAGCAGAGTATGTTCAAAGCTTTGGGGCAACTTCAACAGAAAGCGAAAGTGAATTCTCTAGACTGGTAGCTACTGTATTGTATGAGGGCTTTGAAGCATATGAAAGCACTCATATAGTGTATGCTCAGTGGTTTAATGCTTGCGTGGAGCGCGAAAATGACGAATAAAGAAGCAGCAATAGTGTCAGCGTATACAGGAGTACTCATAGGAGACTTCGGGGTATTTCATATGTATATAGAGCACTTACTAGGTAGACCAGTATTTACACACGCACTAGCGTACAAATACGTAGTTGAAGAAATTAAAAGACTAGCTAAAGAAGATTTTAAAGCTATACAAGTAAAGGATTAAAAGATGAAATGGTACATTGGGGATACCCATTTTGGGCACGCTAACATGGTTAACTGGAGGGGCGAGTTAGGGGAAAGGTACAGACCTTTTGAAACCGTAGAAGAAATGAATGACGAAATGCACAGGATGTGGAACTTGCGTGTTAAGCCTGAAGATACAGTTTATCATCTAGGCGATGTAGCTTTTGGTATTACTCAGCGTAGGTCACTAAGCAACTTAGTTGGGCTAAATGGTAAGAAAGAGCTTATTTTAGGTAATCATGACACTTATCATGATAGCCAAGAGGAAGGCAATGTTAAAGACTTGACTAGACATTTCGTTAGAGTACATGGGTCTAAAGAGATAGTTATAGGTAACTTAGTAGGTATTATGACACACATACCTATCCACCCACAACAGTTAGAAGATAGGTATGCATTTAATATTCATGGGCATTTACATAAAGTACAGATAAATGACCCTAGATATATAAATGTCTCGGTAGAGAACCATGAGTATGGGCCTGTTAGTAATGATATGATTACTGCAATGTTACGAATTAGAGGAATACTAAAATGTATAGATTAGAATGTGATAAACTACCCGATGATATGCTTGAGCAGCTTGTGTTTGAAACTGAGCAAGAGGCGGAGGATGAAAAAATGTTTATAAAAATGTTTGGTTTAGTTTCAGATGATAGCCAGATAAAAATTGTAGAAGAATGAAGTTAGTTTCTAAATATATATTTTGGCAATATAAGTCGGTTCATTCTTTTGAGACATTCAATAAGTTTAGTAGATGTGTATACTTTAATATATCAATAGATGCCGCACTGCAGCGTTTTAGTACGCAGTACTTGGTTACTGAGGATGCGGCAATAGAAAAGTATCAGTTTGATGAAAGTAAAGGAATTTAATATATTATTGTTTGGCTTTGGAGAATAAAATGAAGAAATTAAAAAATTGTCCTTTCTGTGCGGGAGAGGTTGAGTGGTGCAGGTGTGGCTGGCTTCCAGGGGACGGGTGTCATAATATTATATGTAATAGATGTGGTACTTTTGATATGTCTGTTACTTACACCCCTGAAACACTAGAGAAACTAAAGAAATATTGTGCTAAAAAGTGGAATACTAGAGCAGAATAATAAATAGCCTGTCCTTAAGCATTTAGCTTATCGGCGGACTTTTTTGTACTTGAACTTCGGGCTGAAATTTGATATAATATATACTTAGAAATTGATAAAAGAGGAAACAAAATGCCTAAGATTAGAGTAATAAAAGATGATTGGTACTTACCTCTTATTGTACCTGAAAATGAGCAAAGTGCGGGTATCATAGAGCTTGAAGTCTCTAGTGCATGGTTAGATGAGTATGCCGAAATCTTCGTTAAGTTCCATAAACTTAATGAAGAATTAAATAAGATGTTAAAAAAGGAAAAACTAAAATGATAGTAGGACTAAGCAGAGAAGTAAACACTGTAACTCTTTCTACTGTTTCTATGTCTGATGAAGATATGGCAGTAGCAGATTGTATAGTAGACGTGCCTGAGGAATTAGTAAAGCAGTATGCAGATGCTATTAATAGCTTTCTAGATGCTTCAGCAGAACTTAAGGAGTATATGGTATGACAAAAGCTAAAGAAGAAGCAATAGAGAATTTATTATACGGTGTGCTAGATACCCTTGACGATCTTGATGAACTAGAGAATGATTATGGTTTAGTATTAGCAGACATTAAAACTAACTTGTTGTTTGCTAGAGATGATATTAAGCACTTACAGGTAGGCAATAAAAATAGAATTGATTACGTGTTGTCATTTAGACCAATCAAAACCCAAGCAGAAATAGAGCGTGAGCGGGCTATTATGAAAATGTATGTTTGTATAACTTCACATACCTTTACAAGAATTACGCACTTAAAGGGCATGCCTATTTACGATGCCCTTTGTAAGCTTCACGATGCAGGCTATTAGCTGAAATGCTAAGTGCTGGCGTATCAGACCTGAGTAATTTTGAGTGGCGTGAGCAGTTAAGCAGTCGCTACTTGATAACATTAAGAAACCCAAGAGGGGATAAATAATCATGACACAGTGGGCATTGAAAAAAGAACAGGCTAGAAATGAAAGGCTTGAAGCTGAAAACAAAGAGCTTAAGGCGCAGTTGGAATTAGCAAATTTGATGAAATTAGATTTGCTTTCATTGGTTCGGGGCGTTAATAAAATTGGGTTGAGCTCAGACAATCTACGCAAGGGGAAACGATAATGGAAGATTACTTAGGGGACGGCGTTTACGCAACACATGATGGCTATAGCATAACGTTAGACTTACGTTTCCAAGACAACACAACGTTCATCGTACTAGAGCCTAGTGTATTGGCGGCACTAATTAGATTTAATGACCAAGCAACGGAGAGCAAAGATGACCGATTTTGAGATGACACGCGAACAATTGGAAGCCCTTATTAAAGAAATGCAACCAGTACCCATGATTGCGCTCCAGTGCGGATCGCCATCGTCGCGACAGGAAAATGCAAATAGAGCGTGGGAAAAGCTAGGTAGAGACATGGGGTTCAATCATATGACTGTTAAACCGAACGGGCGAGGCGACCGTTTTTTCTCTGCCGAGGCATCCCCACTTTAAAATATATGGAGTAAATAAAAATGTCAAATAAATCACAACTACAAAGAGCACTAACGTTTGCACTAAAAACTATAAAAGAATTGGAGTCGATTATTGAGCAAGATAAAGACATCAAAACCCAAGCTGACATAGAGCGTGAGATGGGTATCAAGGAGATAAACAAGGTTTTAATCCCATGTCATTTCCTTACCGACAATGAACTAAATGTAATTGCGAAAGCATTTTACGATGCAGGCTACCGCAAGCAGGGGTAAGGTGGTTAGTGCACGGTATTTTTTAGAAGCAGCAACGCCAGGTAAAACTCAATATTGGACTATAAAAGAATGGCAAGAAAACCTCGACGCCAAGTACACGATAACCC